>ENA-UESK01001268-UESK01001268.1-human-gut-metagenome-genome-assembly--contig:-NODE-1268-length-10051-cov-2.290856_pt1 | contig 10051 bp, 7 predicted proteins | sample MGYA00243006_ERZ508007 | MGnify/ENA primary metagenome ERZ508007 (study PRJEB26167, sample SAMN06115452) | human gut metagenome | host: Homo sapiens | place: China:Jiangsu | collected 2015-08-21... | reverse complement strand
GGATGCGGATGGAAGAGAAATAGTGAATATGGTTGGCAATGTGGAAGATATCTTGGATTTGGAGCATAAGGCGGCACTCTCCGGACGCGCGGATATCCTGATTCTCGATGAACCGGGGGCAGCGCTTGATCTGGAGGCAAAGGAGCAGATCCTGACTTATATCAGGAGCTATGTGAAAGCAGGGGGGACAGTTCTTTTGACGTCCCATGAGATGGGAGAGATAGGGGCGTGTACAACCCTGTATGTATTAAAGGGCGGTGTGCTGGTTCCGACGGAGGCAAGGCTTTCGGCGCGGGAGCTGATACAGAGGTTTTAAGGTTACTGGGCACGTATGCGTGAACAGTAACGTTTTAAGAGTGAGAAAACAGGAGGAGGTACAAGGTGAAAGAGGGAAACAACACAAACAACACAAACAATGCAAACAATACAAACATGTCATACAATTCAACCCCGCTAAACCCGGCAGAGGCAGCGGCGCAGGCGCTTACGGCCGCATCTGACACAGCGGATGGAACCAGTGCAGGCGGATCCGCTGGTGCTGGCGGCGGAATCGGTGGAAATGCTGCAGGCGGCAGTGACGGTGGCAGAACGGGCGGAAATGGTTCTGGCAGGAAGAAATGGCTCATTTCAGCCGGAGCAGCCGCAGCGGTGGCCGTGGTCGGCGGCGGTGTGATGCTCAGCCATCAGGCAGACCCGAAGGACACAGTGATCGATGCGTTCAAGAGCATCACGGCGGAAGGGCAGTTAAATCCGTCTGAGGAGATCTTTGGGACGAAAGAGCTGGAAAAACTTTTACAGAAGGGATCCGCGCAGACGGGGATGGAATTAAGCATGACAGGTATTTCCGATGAATCCCTGAACCAGATGAGCGGTGCGGGCATCGGTCTGGATGTGAAGCGCGATGTGGACAGCGGACGGCAACTGCTAAATCTTTCCTTGCAGTATGGCGGCGGAGAATTGGCGGACGCACAGCTTTACATGGATGATACACAGATCATGGCGGCGATTCCGGCACTTTCCAGCCGTATGTTTACCCTTGACTATGTCAATGATCTGGAAGGACAGCTCATTAATTCTCCGTATGCGGCGCAGAAGCTCGAAGAGCAGGGGATTGATATTGAGGGGCTGGCAAATTATCTGGGACAGTACAAGGAAGCGCTTTCGGACGAGGAGCCGATGATGGATCTGAAAGCACTCTGGAACCGCTACAAAGAGGGAAGCAAGGCGATTGATGACCTCAAAACGGCTATGATCGTCACTAAGAATGACAAAAAAGAGTTTACGATCGACGGACAGAGCGAGAACTGCCGCGGTTACCATGTGACTCTGCCGAAGGATGCGCTGATTCGCTTTGCAAAGACGACGAGAGAATTTTTCCTGAATGATGAGACACTCAAACAGGATGTGGTGCGCTATCTGGAACTGGCAGGCGACGCAAGCAGCATCTATGCAGCGGACGGGGACGGAGAGAGCGTGGATCCGGAGGAACAGCAGAAGGAACTCTGGGCGCAGGCGGAAGCGGTGCTGGACAATCTGGTAGAGGAAATGGAAAATACCATCGGGGATGTGACGATGGATGTCTATGTGAGAAAAGATGGCAAAATGGCTGGATTTTCCTATGAGACGGATGCAACGGTTGACGAAGAAAATGTCCGTTTTTACGGCGATGTTTCCTTTGGCGGCGGTTACAACATGCTGTCGAATGTGAATGGGGCGTTAAATATTGAGGATTCGGACGGTCAGATTATCACGGTTTCCCTGGATAAAACAGGCGCTTACGAGGCTGGAAAGAGCTGGAGTGGTCAGGTAATTGCGACCCTGGAAGATGACGAAGAGAAATACCAGTTTATCCTGGATGGCGATTATCAGATCGCGGACGGAAGCTATGAGGTAAAGCTGGATTTGCAGAGTAACGGTGCGTCTCAGGCGTCGCTCACGGCGAATGGCGCGGTCAGCGACCTTTCAAAGGGCGAGAGCGTCCATATCGATATGGATTCCCTGCGTCTGGAAACTACATTGTTAAATGGAAGCAGTTCTTATGTTGAATTTGCCGGTTCCTATTATGTCAACCCGCTGGAGGATGAGATCGCGCAGCCGGACGGCGTTCCATTTGATGTGCTGGCTTCCTCCGAGGAGGATTATAACCAGGTCACAACGGAGATAACAGGCAACCTGTTCGCAATTCTCCTGAAAGTCATGTCATAGGCGACGGAAAATGCGAACATATATGATATATCTGCTGCTGACCGGAAAGCGCCTGCTCCGCCAGCTGCCGTATTTTCTGTCAGGGCTGGCGGTGATGGTGCTGCTCGTCGGCATGGCGGCATTTTCGGCGTCTAAGGTTTTATATGGGGAAACATCTTTAAAGAAAATTGAGGTGGGCGTGGTGCTTCCGGAGGACGATGCGCTTTCGGAAAAGATAACCAAAATGATTGCCTCGCTGGACAGCGTGGAAAGTCTCTGCGACTTTTCGTATCTGGAACACGATGAAGCGTTCCAAAAGATGAAAAGCGGGGAGCTTCAAGCGGTTTTCGAGGTGCCCTCCGGCATGGCGCGCGGCATTTTGGACGGTACGAACCAGCCAGCCACGATCTGGTTTCCGGATGAGAGCGGGCTGGAGGGCGCCGTTTTCCGGGAGCTGGCGGAGTCGGGCAGTTCGATGCTTGGCACTTCGCAGGCGGCGATCTACGCGGCAAATGAATGTTTAAATATTCATGGAGTGCCGGGACAGATTTCGGTGTCCGAACAGGATTTGAACCGTATCTTTTTAAAATATGCGATGAACCGCGAGGCACTTTTCCGTAAGAAAACGGTCAGCGCGGCGGGGGATGTATCGACGGCGGTCTTTTATGGAATTTCGGGGATTGTATTTTTGATGATTCTTACCGGAATCCCGGCAGCGCCGTTTCTGGCTCCCCAGACGGAGGCGCTGGAACAGGGACTTCGGCGCATCGGGATCCGGCGGTGGTATCCGCTTTTCTGCAAATGCTTGTGCATGACGCTTCTTCTGATGGCAGTCACGGCGGGCGGCTATGGCTGGGCGGTGCAGAAGGGATATGCGCTGGCGGGGCGGGAAGAACTGGCGGCGTGGGGGCTGACCTGCGCGGCAGTTTCGGCGTGGATTCTGCTGTTTTATGAGGTGTGCAGAAGTTCGGCAGCGGCGATTTTGACGTTGTTTGCGGTCAATGTGGTATTTCTCTTTCTGGCGGGCGGCATCATCCCGTCCGTCTTTCTGCCGGAGCTGGTTCAGAAAGTCGGAAATATGACGGTGACGGCGCTCTGGATGGATGGAATCCGCTTTATTGCTTCGGGCGGGGAGACAGGGGCGGTTTCGGTGCTGTGGAAACTGGCTGCGGCGGCATTGGCATGCTTTGCACTGGCGCTTGCCGCCGGAAAAAGGAGGAATTGACGGATGCGGAAGCTGGCGTGGTGGTTCTGTATGTTTGGAATGACGCTGCGGCGGGCTCTTTACCGCCCGGTGTTCCTCCTGTTTCTTCTGACCTTTCCATTGGGAATGGGCGTGCTCCATCAGGTGGAAAAACGGGATTCCGGGCGGATCGCGGTGGCGCTCTGCCCGGGAACGGATGCGTGGAATCAGGCGCTTGCAGAAAGACTGGAATCGGAAGAGAGCCGTTCATTTTTCTTTTATCCATGCGGGACGGAGGAAGAGGCAAAGAAGGCGGTTATGACCGGACGGGCGGAGTGCGCCTACCTGTTTCCAGAGAGATTAAAAGAACGGCTGGACGAGGGGCATTATACCCGTGCGGTCCGCGTGCTGGTGTCGCCGTCCACGGTGGCAGAGAAAATTATATCAGAAAAGATATTTTCTGAACTGTTCGAGGTGTACGGGCGGGAACTGCTGGCAGACTATGGGAAAAATGGAGCGGCATTCCAGACGGTGATGGCGCGCTGCCAGACGACGGAGGCGCGGGAAAAGGCGTGCGGCGTGCTGATGGAACTCTATGAAAAATACCACAGCAACGGAAGCACCTTTACCTTTGATTATCAGACCTTACAGGGAGGAACGGCACTGCAGACAGGGGCGATGAAGGTGGTCTTTCCGGTGCGCGGGCTGACTGCGGTTTTCCTTTTTATCATGGGGCTGGCGGCAGCTGTCATGGCGGGCGAGGATGCAGAGCGCGGGCTTTATGCGGCGGTCCGGAGCCGGGAGCGGTGGCTGCTGCAGACGGCGGAGATCGCGGCGTTTGTCTTTTTAGCATCCATTTCGGCCTATGCGGCGCTTCTGGCGTCGGGAAATGGGGCAGAGCCGCTTTTAGAGGCGGGAAAGCTGCTTTTTTATCTCTTCTTCGTGACCATGTATGCCTTTGGATGCCTGGCAGTCTGCCGGAAGCCGGGATTTCTGGCGGCGCTGATTCCGGTGTTTATCCTTGCGAGCCTCCTGCTCTGCCCGATCTTTTTTGACGCTTCGGTCTTTTTGCCGGGATCCGCGGGTGTGCGAAAGCTGCTGCCGCCGTGGTGGTATCTGAGCGGCATTTTCGGTTCCCAAAGTGTCTACCCGTGAACAATTACTTTTTAACAACGTTTTTTTGGATAACTTCGATAAAAAGATTGCTATTTTTTCATTCAATTATTATAATAAAAAGAGACATCCGGTATCGAGCATCAATCTGCCGGATGTTTTCATGCGAGAAAATCAGGAGAGGAGTGAACACAATGGAAAGCCGGAGTCATAAGGCGGAATCAGACGGCAGCTACCCAGAACCGAAGGCAGCGTACACATGCATTTGCAGGAATGACAGCTGCAAACAGCGGATTCCTTGTGTACACTGCCGCATCTGTGGATAAGTTTCCGGCATTCTGCCTGTGTGCAGGAGCAGGAAGGGAGCAGCCTGTCCGATTTCCAAAATGACAATATTTTGGAAGGAGACGGGAATGTTAGAAGAAGAGAAGAAAGAAGAGCTGTTGGCTCTGCTGACCGGGAAGAAGTACCGGGAGCTGAAAAGCCAGCTGGTCGAGATGAATGAGGTGGATATTGCCTCATTTATCGAAGAATTGGATTCAGAAAAGACGGTCGTTGTATTCCGTATGCTGCCGAAAGAGCTGGCATCGGAGGTATTTGCCTGTCTGGAAGTCGAACAGCAGCAGCACATCATTACCAGTATTACGGATAATGAGCTGCGTGCCATCATTGACGACCTGTATGTCGATGATGCGGTCGATATGCTGGAGGAGCTGCCGGCGACGATCGTGCGGCGCGTACTTCAGAACTCCAGCCCGGATACGAGAAAACTGATCAACCAGTTCCTCAATTACCCGGAAAACAGCGCCGGAAGCGTCATGACGGCGGAGTACGTGGGACTCAAGAAAAATATGACGGTAGAGCAGGCATTTGATTATATCCGGAAATATGGCGTGGACAAGGAGACGATTTACACCTGCTACGTCATGGATGAAAAACGCCGCTTAGAGGGCGTTGTGACGGTCAAGGATCTTCTGATGAATGATTATGCGGCGCTCATGGGCGATATCATGGATCCGCATGTGATCAAGGCGTATACGACGGAAGACCAGGAAAAGGTCGTGGAGACGTTCAATGAGTACAACCTCTTGAGTTTACCGGTTGTGGACGGCGAAGACCGTCTGGTCGGCATCATCACGGTCGATGATGTCATGGATGTCATGGAGCAGGAGGCGACGGAGGACTTCGAGAAGATGGCGGCGATGCTGCCGAGTGAGAAGCCGTACCTGAAGACGGGCGTGTTCCAGCTCGCGAGAAACCGTATTCCGTGGCTGATGATCCTGATGTTGAGCAGTATGGTGACCGGCGGTATTTTGTTAAAATATGAGAATGCCTTTTCGGTAATTCCGCTTTTGGTTACGTTTATTCCGATGCTGATGGATACGGGCGGAAACTCCGGCAGCCAGGCGAGCACGATGATCATCCGTGGTATGGCGGTCGGCGAGGTAGAACCGGCGGATATTCTGAAAGTTATGTGGAAAGAAATCCGCGTGGGAATGCTCTGTGGACTTTCTCTGGCGCTTGTCAATTTCGTGCGCCTGATGATCCAGTATCCGGGGCAGGTACTCATCTGCCTGACGGTAGTTATCAGCCTGTTCTGCACGGTTATCATCGCGAAGACGATCGGATGTGTGCTTCCGATTGCGGCGAAGACGATCCATCTCGACCCGGCGATCATGGCGTCGCCGATGATCACGACGATCGTGGATGCGTGCAGCCTGATGATTTATTTCCAGCTGGCGTGCCATCTGCTTAATATGAAGGCGTGATATAAATTACCAGTTGGCTATGTAATTTTATTTTATAATTCCAATATTTTAATTATTTCTAGGAAAGGAAAAACTGTTTGGAACATAAGCTTCCAGACAGCCGTGTGAAAAGTATGACAAAGATCAGAACCAGATACGCACCGAGCCCGACAGGCAAAATGCATGTAGGAAACTTAAGAACTGCATTATACGCATACCTGATTGCAAAACATGAGGGCGGCGATTTTATCCTGCGAATCGAGGATACCGATCAGGAGCGTTTCGTTGAAGGCGCGACCGAGATCATTTACAATACGATGCGCGATACCGGACTGAAGCATGACGAAGGTCCGGACATCGGAGGTCCGGTTGGCCCGTATGTACAGAGCGACCGTCAGAAACAGGGCATCTACATGGAATATGCGAAGAAGCTGATCGATAAAGGCGAAGCTTATTACTGTTTCTGCGATCAGGAACGCTTAAACAGCTTAAAGAGAGAAGTAAACGGCGAAGAGATCATGACCTATGATAAGCATTGCCTGCATCTGTCTAAGGAAGAGATAGAAGCCAATCTGGCAGCAGGAATGCCTTATGTAATCCGCCAGAACAATCCGACTGAGGGAACGACTACCTTTAATGATGAGATTTATGGGGATATTTCCGTAGATAACTCCGAGCTGGACGATATGGTTTTAATCAAATCGGATGGATTCCCGACCTACAACTTCGCAAATGTGGTGGACGATCATTTACAGCAGATCACCCATGTAGTCCGCGGTAACGAGTACCTTTCTTCTTCTCCGAAGTACAACCGTCTGTACGACGCATTCGGATGGGAGGTTCCGGTTTATGTGCACTGCCCGACCATTACGAACGAGGAGCACAAGAAGCTGAGCAAGCGAAGCGGTCATTCTTCCTATCAGGATCTGATCGATCAGGGCTTCATTTCCGAGGCAGTTGTCAACTTCGTTGCCCTGCTTGGCTGGTCACCGGAAAATAATCAGGAGATTTTCTCCTTAGACGAGCTGGTAAAAGAGTTCAACTACAAGAATATCAGCAAATCTCCGGCTGTTTTCGATATGGTAAAACTGAAATGGATGAACGGCGAGTACATCAAGGCGATGGATTTTGATAAGTTCTATGAGATGGCAGAGCCGTACATCAAGAAAGTAATCACCAAGGATCTGGATCTGAAGAAGATCGCGGCGAGGGTTAAGACGAGAATCTAGATTTTCCCGGATATCGAGGGACACATCGATTTCTTTGAGACACTGCCGGAGTATGATCCGCAGATGTATGTTCACAAGAAGATGAAGACCAATCTGGAGACATCCTTAAAGGTATTAAAAGATGTTCTGCCGATTCTGGAAGCACAGGAAGATTACTCCAACGACGCCCTGTACGCGGCGCTGTCCGAGTATGTATCCAAAGAGGGCGTTAAGACCGGCTTTGTAATGTGGCCGATCCGTACCGCTGTATCCGGCAAGCAGATGACGCCGGCAGGCGCGACCGAGATCATGGAAGTGCTTGGCAAGGAGGAGTCGATCCGCCGTATCAAGAAGGGGATTGAACTTCTGGAGGCACAGCAGTAGGCTGTCGTAACCGTCGATATTCGACTTGAAGCAAGTTTGGCTTCGCAGATTAAATCAGTAGGTAGTAAATAAACAACTGCTTTTTCATGTATCGTAGATGCATGAAAAGCAGTGAAAAGGTGCGCTTTGTGAGAAATACATTCCAAGGCGCACTTTTCTTACATTTGTACTTGACAGATTTGCTTCAGATGCGCGGCAGAAGGATGTCTTGCACATCAAAATGCGAATTTCGAAGCAAATATGCCGAGATATTCTTGAATTGTGGAGTAAGGAAACAGGAAATGGCATTCAGTAAAGCACAGACACAGGCAATCATGCATAAAGATGGTCCCATGATGGTTCTGGCGGGACCGGGATCAGGGAAAACAACGGTGATCACCCATCGGGTCCAGTATCTGACGAAGGAGTACGGAATCGATCCGGGGGATATTCTTGTGATTACCTTTACCCGGGCAGCAGCCGAGGAGATGCGGGAGCGGTATGAAGCATTGACCGGCGGCGGCTCCAGAGTCACCTTCGGTACTTTTCATTCGATCTTTTTTAGGATCTTAAAGCTGGCATACCGATATACCGCTGACAATATTGTCCGGGAAGAGCAGCAGATGCAGTTTGTCCGGGAGCTGGCTCAGGCCGGAGGTCTGGAGCCGGAGGATGAAAATGAGTTTGCAGCCTCCATTTTAAGTGAGATAAGCTCTGTCAAGGGAGAGAGGATTGCACTGGAACATTACTATTCCAAAAACTGTCCGGATGCAGTTTTCCGTCAGCTCTATGCGGGCTATGAAGAGAAAATGCGCCGGGCCGGACTCATCGATTTCGATGACATGATGGTGCTGTGTCTGGAACTTTTTACGGAAAGAAAAGATATCCTGTCTGCCTGGCAGAGAAGGTATCGGTACATCCTGATCGATGAGTTTCAGGACATCAATCGGCTTCAATATGAGATCGTGCGGATGTTAGCCAAGCCGGAAGATAATCTTTTTATCGTGGGGGATGATGATCAGTCGATTTACCGGTTTCGTGGGGCCAAACCGGAGATTATGCTGGGGTTTGAGCGGGATTATCCGGGGGCCGGACGGATTCTTCTGGATGTGAATTACCGCAGTACCGAGGAGATCGTGGCACCGGCATTGCGGCTGATTGGAGAAAACCAGAAACGTTTTTCAAAGGCCATCCATACAACGGGACGGCATGGGAAGAACGTGATCACGAAGCTCTGGCAGGATCCGGGGGAAGAAAATCTGGCCATTGCCAGGGAGATACAGCTGTATCTGCAGTCGGGAGTGCGGCCGGGGGATATCGCAGTTTTATACCGGACCAATGCTGATCCTCGTTTTCTGATGGAAAAGCTGATGGAATACAACCTTCCCTTCCGGACACGGGATACGGTGCCGAACCTCTATGAACACTGGATTTCGCGAAATATCCTGACCTATATCCGGATCGCCATGGGAAGCCGGGCGCGGGAAGATATTTTGCAGGTCATCAACCGTCCGAAGCGTTACATCAGCCGGGATGCGATGCCGGATGAGACGGTTTCGTTCGAGAAGATGAAGGCATTCTATGCGGAGAAAGACTGGATTGCCGAGCGGATCGAGAGTCTGGAAGGGGATCTGCGGGCCATCGCCCGGATGTCACCTCTGGCAGCCGTCAATTATATCCGCCAGGGCATGGGATACGATGAATATCTGATCGAGTATGCGGCATTCCGGCGGATGCGGCCGGAGGAACTTTTAGAGACTGCCGACGAATTAAAAGAAAGTGCGGCGGGTTTCAAGACCTTTGACGAGTGGTTTGCACACATCGAGGCGTACAAGGAGGAACTGCTCCGGCAGGCGGCGCAGCGGCGGACGGAGACGGATGCGATCACGCTCGCGACGATGCACAGCGCCAAGGGGCTGGAATTTCCCATTGTCTATATTCTCGATGCCAATGAGGGCATCACGCCGCACAGCCGCGCGATGCTGGACGAGGATATGGAGGAAGAACGACGTCTGTTCTATGTGGCAATGACGCGTGCAAAGACCCGGCTGCATGTATATGCGGTGCGGGAGAGGTACCATAAAAAGGCGGAAGTATCGCGGTTTGTGTGGGAGTATCTGGGGCGGGAGTCGTAGAGAAAAATTCGGAAAACGGGAGAATAATAAGATTTACAAATGGCAGAAAAATAGCTATACTATCGTCAGTCAGAGATGCACTCTGGCATATGTTTATCGTGAAGCATAACGTAAGGT
>ENA-UESK01001267-UESK01001267.1-human-gut-metagenome-genome-assembly--contig:-NODE-1267-length-10056-cov-3.161740_pt1 | contig 10056 bp, 13 predicted proteins | sample MGYA00243006_ERZ508007 | MGnify/ENA primary metagenome ERZ508007 (study PRJEB26167, sample SAMN06115452) | human gut metagenome | host: Homo sapiens | place: China:Jiangsu | collected 2015-08-21... | reverse complement strand
CAAAATAAAAACAGAGTATAACTTTTCTTTCGATAAGCTATACTCTGTTTTATTTATCTATCCTTAATAACCATTTACTACTACATCAACTTTTCCTGTATCTGGATTAATGATTAAACCATGTACTGGGATATCATTAGGAATTAATGGATTTTCATGTATACTTGCTACGCTTTTTTCCACATTATCCTTAGGATTGTGAAATGTATCAATCCATTGGGATAATTCATCTTTTATTTTGTCAATAGCTTTTCCATCAATACCACGTTTTATCATAGTATCAATCAATTCTTTTGAAGTAGCTGTTGCCATACCACAACCATAATGACCAATAACCATAATTTCCTTGATATCAAATTGATAAATGCAAACTAACAAACTGCGAATTACATCATCAAATTTACTAGTTATTGTATTGCCTGCCGTTTTTATCATTTTAACTTCACCGCGACGAATACCAAGTGCTGGCTCTAACAATTCAACCAAGCGCGTATCCATACAACTAACAATAGCTAGATGTTTTTGTGGATATTTACTCCAAGTATTCATTTCTTGTGTATGTTCAAGATAAGCTTGATTTGCCTGTAAAACTTCATCTAAAAGCGTCATATATCTTCTTATCCAAGCTCCTTTTTTATTTATTTAATTTATAGACTATCCAATAGTAATAGTATAAAAAGCATCAAATTGCTTACTTGGTGCTAAATGCAATATACCTTTTTTATTGGAAAAATCTGTTTTTTGAGTGCTATCAGCTAAACCATACCATGGTTCAATGCATAAAAATGGTGCTTTCACTGGTTTTGTCCAAATGCCGAGATATGGAAAACCTTTGAAATTAACTTTTACAAAATGATTATTCGCTGTATTAGTTAATTTCACTTCTTCAGAAAATAATTTTTTAAATACTAGAGCATCTTCAATAAATAAATCATGGTTTAAACGCAATACTTTACCATAAACAAGTTTTACTGGAGCTACTCCGCCATCAAATACTCCTGCAGAATTTACATGATAAGAAGTCAATGGATTAGCTTCTGTCTGTTCAAACTCGAGTTCATGTTCATCAAAAGAGCCTTCAACGCCGATTGGACAATTAAATGCAGGGTGAGCACCAATGGAAAAATACATATCTTCTTTTGTATCAAGATTTTCTACTTTCCATGAAACTTTTACTTCTGCAAAATTAATAGTATAGGTAACTGTCAATTTAAACTTAAATGGATACATTCTCAATGTATCTTCATCATAAGTCAATGTGTATTCCAAAGAATTTTCTGTTTGTCCGCTAAACTCAAATTCTTTATCACGAGCAAAACCATGACCTGGCATACGATAAACAGTTCCATCATATTCATATTGACCATTTTTTAATTTACCAACAATAGGAAATAAGATTGGCGCATATCTTTGCCAGTAATTAGGGTCAGCCTGCCAAATATATTCAATACCTGTATCTTTAGCTACAAGGCTATGAATTTCAGCACCATGAGTATCTACAGTGAGGCGTAAAATATCATTTTCTAACGTTTTTAACATGAAAAAAACACCTTCTTATGTTTTATTTTTTATAACAAATCTCCCATGCGTTCTTGAGGTACTGTTAAATCTAAATGATTATCTAATGCTTCTAATACTTTTCCTTCAACAGTAAAGCGAACAGCTTTTATATCTTTGAATTCTGTTAAAGAATTTACAATAGAGCCAATCAACATTAATTCCCCAGTAGAACCACCTGTGAAATTTGTTTTAAATGCTTTATTAAAATCAACAGTGGCAATATTATTATTTACTTTAACTGATAAAACTTGTGTATCTTTTGGCATGATATAGATACCTTCTTTATCAGAAATAGGTCCATCTATTAATGCTTGTACAACAGCTTTATATTTATCTTCACGATTTAAATTTATCTGTCTTTGTGTTGGAATTAATTTTTCACCATTAGCATCAGGGAAATAAATGGTAACACCAGATACTTTCTTTTCGTTTGTTTGTTCCATATCACTTGCACTAGTGCTAGAAGAACTTACTTCTTTATTTACATTTTCTTGTACAGAGCTAGAAGAACTTTTTTCTAAATTTGTACCTTGTTCTGTACAACCAGAAGTAATTGTTAAAATAGATATTGCTAAAACTGCTAATAAACCTTTTATAGATTTTATTTTTACTCTCATTATTTTTTCGCCTCTCAAATTATATTAATTAATTGCTAAAATATTCGTTGATACCTTCTGCTATAGCTTTTGCCATTGTTGTTTGCCATTCATCATCACTTAATAAAGCTTCTTCATCATAATTAGTGATAAAAGCTGTTTCAATGAGTACAGCTGGCATATAAGAATGTTTTACTACATAAAAATTACAAGTGGAAATGCCTCTATCACGCAAGCCATTAGCTTCAATCATTTTTTCTTGAATGCTTTGTGCTAATCTTTGTCCTTGATAGCTAGAACCATAATAAAATGTCTGTGTGCCATTTGCAGCAGGATTTACAAAAGCATTGCAATGAATACTAACAAATATATCTGAATTTGCATTATTTCCTACATCAACACGTGCTTGTAATTCATTTCTTGCAGAAGCATTTGGACCATAAACATCGACATCACTATCTCTAGTCATAACCACTTTAGCTCCTGATTGATTTAAAATAGAAGCTACTTTTTGAGATATAGCAAAAGCTCCCTCTTTTTCTGTATATCCATTAGGTCCTACAGCTCCAGCATCAGAACCGCCATGACCTGGGTCAATAGTAATTATTTTATTTTTTACATTACTCAAAGCTACATCACTAGCTACAGGAGTATTTACTATACTATTAAAAATATCGATTGCTATACCTTTTTTGCCTAAACTATATATTTTATAATTATTATTTACTTCTTCTTGTAAATATATTTTTCCTTGAACTGTATCCTTTTTTTCTTGTAGAAATACTTTTTTAGCGATATTTCCATCTAATTTTTCTTATCTTTATATATTTCCTATCTAAGCATCTTCTATTTTAAAAATCAACTGATATTTATTATTAGGATTTTCTTGAATAGAAAAGTTTTTTACTTCTCTATTAGTATTTATTTCTATATGAAGATACGTATCTCCTTGCTCTAAAGTCATAAGATTATGAGAAATTTTTTCTACATTTACACTACTTTTAGCTAAAGAAATATTTGGTATGACCATAAGCAACAAAACAACTGAACATAAAATTACCTTTTTTAATAAATTATACACTCTTACTACCTCTTTAATTTATTTATTATCATTTTTTAAGGACTTTAATAAATCTTCTATTTCTGCTACAGCTTTTTTTGTAGCTACTTCATCATATTTAATATCTATAGATAAATAATCTCCCTCCTTTAAATTCTCATCTAATAAATTCTTAGGAAAAACAACTTTTTGTTCATCTTCCCCTACTAATAATACAACTTTATCTTCTTCAAATCTATCAATAACAGCACTTATCATATCTTTGCCTCGATTTTATTTATATTTTATTTTTCTGTAGTAATTTTATAATCTTTACTACCATCACTTGTTATAGTAATAGAACCATTTTTATCTGTTTCATATACTTTCATACCTAATTTTTTATAACGTTCCATAGTTTGTTTATGCGGATGTCCATATTCATTACCAGCACCTAAAGAAATCAATACAGTTTTAGCATCTACTTGTTTTAGAAAAGCTTCACTTGAAGATGTTCTACTGCCATGATGCGGAGATTTTAATACTAATGAAGCAAGCTCACTACCATATGTTTTCACCATATTTTCTTCAGCTTCTTTTTCAGCATCTCCTGTGAACATCATTGTAAAATCATTGTATTTTAATTGACCAACTAAAGAATTATTATTTAAATCATCTCCAGATTTTAACATCTGTTTTGTAGGGCTAAAAACTTTGAATTTTACACCACTGCCAAAATCTAATTCATCATTTGCTGATAATTGTTGATATTTTATTTTTTTCTCTTTTATATTTTTTAAATAAGTCTTATAAGTTTGTGTTGTTGTAGGGTCTCCATTATCATAAACTTCTTTGACTTCAAAATTCTTAAATACTGCATAAGCTCCACCCAAATGGTCTGCATGCGGATGAGTTATGATTAATTTATCAATAGTTGTAATATTTCTTTCCTTCAATAATTTAACTAAATTATCACGCTCATCAATATCTCCTGTATCAATCATGATAGTTTGTTCTTTTGTTTGTATAAGCGTTGCATCACCTTGACCGATATCTAACATCTCTATTTTTAAAGCTTCGTCTTTATCTGCTGACTGTATAGTATTATCTTTTCCACAACCCCATAAAAATAAACTGCACAAAATCATCAATAAGGCAACAATCTTTTTCATTCTATCAACCTTTCACCAATTTAATTTGATATTAAGTTATATAGCAAAAGTGCTCCTTAAAATCATCAGGAGCACTCCGCATACATCAACTATTATATAAAATTTTTTATGTATAGACAATTCGTTTTACTTTTTTAATCAATTTATTTTAGAACTTAACTAGCCCTAAACTAATCATTAATGCCTTGTTTACTTCCTGCATAAAATTTTTATCCAGCGTGGTAACTTTCTTACTCAATCGAGATTTATCAATAGTACGTAATTGTTCTAACAATACCATAGAATCTCGTTCTAAGTTGCAGTATTTTGCAGGCAAATCAACATGTGTAGGCATATGTGTCTTACCTAATTTGGCAGTAATTGCAGCTACTATAATAGTTGGACTATATTTATTACCAATATCATTTTGTACAATGAGTACTGGTCGTAGTCCACCTTGCTCTGAGCCAATTACTGGGCTTAAATTAGCATAATATATATCGCCACGCTTTACAATCTCATTTCTTCTCAGCGGATACACCATTACAAGAAATTTATTAAATAATAAATTGCGCTCTTGCCTCAGGCTTTCACCTCCTTTTCTAAATAAAATATGACTAACGCGACTTTGTAGCCATTTATATTTAATATGTTTCCTCCAACATATTAAGAAATTGCTAATATCATTGATTTTTATAAAAATTACTTCTAGTATAACAAACTGTCTTGACTTAAGCTTCTTGCTTATTTAAAAATCCTATATTTTCCTATCAACTAAGCTCATTATAACATATTTTTAATAAGCATACATCTTTTTTACTATTTGTTTGCAAAATAGTTTTACAAAATTAAGCTAAAGTTTTGTTATCAGGGCAATAAATTTTACTATATGTCCAAAATAGTGAACTATTGCCCTTTATTACAAATATTATCTCAATTAATACCTTATTTATTGTCTATTTGTTTACGAGCTTTAGACAGATTTAATAAAATATCTCCTGCTATTAAACCAGCCTGTCCATTTTCTCCAGCTAAATCACCAGCAAGTCCATGTAAATAAACGCCTACTGGAGCTGACATTTTTCCAGCTAATTTTTCAGCTACAATACCCGCTATTGTACCAGCTAAAACATCACCACTACCAGCTGTTGCCATACCTGCATTGCCAACTGTAGTTACAAATATATTTCCGTCTGGATAAACAACAAGTGTTTTTTCACTTTTCAACACAAATATTGCATTAAAATATTCTGCTGCTTTTCTAGCTATTTCCCAAAGATTATCTTTTAAATCTGAAATAGTGATATGCAATAGGTTTGCCATTTCTCCCAAATGAGGTGTGAGTATTGGCATTTGTTTTATTTTCTTTAATTCATCAGGTGCTTGGCTAAAAGCAAAAATAGCATCAGCATCTAATACTAAAGGTTTATCTAAATCAATAGCTAATTTTCTTACCATTTGACATGTTTCATCATTTCTACCAAGTCCAGGTCCCATTAAAACTACATCAAAATCTTTAGCTATATCTTTTATATTTTCCATAGCACTATCGCCTAACACGCCAGGCAATATTTCTGGCAATGGTTTTACCATGACTTCTGTATTTTTCATGGATAAAATATCATATAAACTTTCAGCAGAAATAAGTGTAGATATGCCAGCACCTATTTTTAATACAGCTTGGCTAGATAAACAAGCAGCGCCTGTATAACCTGTTGAACCTGCTAAAGTTAAAACTTTTCCACAAGAACCTTTATATACATCATCTGCTCTTGAAGCTAAATGTGCTTTTACAAAAGCTTCATCTATAGCTTCTTGTTTTATATCTTCTTTAGTCAATAAATCATTTGGTATACCAATGGTTTTTACAATTATATTACCCGTATGTTTGCAACCAGGATACATAATCAGACCAATTTTAGGTAAACCAAAAGTAATTGTAGTAGTGGCAAAAATAGCATCACTTTCCACTACTCCTGTATTAGCATTAACACCACTTGGCATATCTACTGATAAAACAGGTCTATTCGAAGTATTTACTATTTGGATACATTTTTTAATGTTTTCTCGTAATTGTCCATGAATACCTGTACCTAGCAAAGCATCAATAATGCAATCAGAAAAAGTTATTGATATTTGCAAACGATTCCAATCACGTTCAGAAACAATATGGTATATTTCAGCTTTCATATTAACTAAAACATTGTAATTAATTTTAGCAGATGGTGTAACATGTTCTGTATTTCCTAAAATAAAAATCTTAACTTTTGCACCATTATTCATTAAATGTCTAGCCGCTACAAAGCCATCTCCGCCATTATTACCACAACCAGCTAAAATGCAATAGCTCTGTCTAGCTACAGCTATATCTTTGCATAAATTCATAGCTTCTTTTGCTATTTCATGCCCTGCATTTTCCATTAAAGCTATTTCTGGTATGCCAAAATGATTAATCGCTTCATTATCAATTTGTCTCATTTGTTCAGCAGATGCAATTTTCATATTATCATTATCCCTCCAAGATAGCTTGAGCTACCGCATATTCTTTACAATGACTCAAGGAGATAAAAATATTATATATCTTTCTTTTTGTAGCTATATATGCAAAATATCCATAAAGTTTTACATGTGGTGCTCCATCATCATCTGGTAATATCTCAATATCAGTCCACAATCCTCCACCAGATATACCTGTACCTAACGCTTTTACTACAGCTTCTTTAGCTGCAAATCTAGCTGCATAAGAAGAAACTGCCATTTGTTTTCTGGAATTACAATATTCCTGTTCTTTTTTTGTAAAAATGCGCTCGATAAATTTTTCATTGGTTAAGGATTTTTCTATTCTTGATATTTCTATGATATCAACACCTGTACCCTTTATCATTCATACTTCACCCTTTATTTTATTTTAATGCCTCTTGTAATGTAAGTGCATTTTGTTTCATAGTCTTGATATAAGCATCAAGATCATTTTCTCCTGTTACTACAGGATCTAAGGTATAAACTTTAGCTCCTGTTTCATTGGCAATCGTTTTGGCTGCTGTTGATGAATATTGTGGTTCTGCAAATAAAGCCTTTGCCTGTAAATCATTTACTTGTGCAATAATTTCATCTAATTCACTAGGTGTTGGCGCTGTTCCTGGTTCACGTTCAATTACACCAACAATATTTAAATTAAATTCTTTAGCAAAATAAGGAAATGCTTCATGGAATGTAACAATATCTTTATGTGGTAAATTATCAATCTGATTGTGCATATCTTGTTTTAAATCTTCCAATTTAGCAATATATTCTTTGGCATTTTTTTGATAAGCATCTGCATGTTCAGGATCCAATTTACTCAATTCATCAGCAATTGTCTGTACTTGTGTCATGCAATTAGATACACTAACCCATACATGTGGATTTTCTCCATGTTCATCTGCTAATAATTCAATGCCTTTAGCAGCTTCAACAACTTTTAAATTTTTCTGATTATCAATTACATCTTGTAAAAAAGATTCCATACCAGCTCCATTAGCTATGAAAACATCTGCATTCTCTAACTTTTTCATATCAGCTGGTGTCATTTGATAATCATGTAAACAACCTGTTTGTGGTTTAGTCATATTTTCTACAACTACCCCATCAATTCCTTTTGTAACATTCAAAGTTTCTATATAAATTGGATAAAAAGATGTAACAATTTTTATTTTATCCTCTGAATTTGCTTTATCCTCTTGACTTGTACTTGTCTTTTCACTACCACAAGCTGTAAACACCATCATTGTCATCAAACTCAAAACCACTAATAATAATTTTTTCAAAATAAAAACTCCTTTAAGATTTTATTTTTCCTCAATCATCACCAATATATATACAAAATTATATAAAATGTGGCGATACTACCAAGGATAAAATCCTCGATATACTCGCCACTAAATTAATTTATATCAAAGTTTAATAGTTGCTGCAGCAGATAATGTTTCGCGAGCTTGTTTCATGATATCTTCAATGATTGTAGCTACAGGTTCTACTTTTTGTAAAACAGTCAAAGATTGACCAGCCTGCATCATACCATTTACTACATCACCTTCAACAGCTGCTAATTTATTTGTACCTGTTGCCATGCGAATAAGTTCTTCTTTAGAAGTTTTACCTTCATTTTCTTTTTGTACAAATTCTGTAGAAAATTTATTTTTAATACCACGTACAGCACCACCAAGAGTAAGACCTGTAACAATAGTATCTGTATCTACAGCTTCAATTAATTTTTGTTTCATATTTTCATGAACAGAACATTCTTCTGCTACTAAGAAACGAGTACCCATCTGTACACCGCCAGCACCCATGAGCATAGCTGCTGCTAAACCACGACCATCGCCGAAGCCAGTTTACCATTAAAATCAATCTCTTCGAGAGTCGGGAAGAAGTCATCCCAGTCACACTGCGCTTCGCCGTAATACCAGGTTGGGATGCCCAGCAGCAGAATGTCATAAGCTTCCAGATCTTCTTTGCTGCTTTTTGCAATGTCATGGACATCGGCAACGTCTTTACCAAGCTGTTTTTGAATCATTTTTGCGATATTTTCGGTATTACCGGTGTCGCTGCCGAAAAAGATGCCAGTGATAGCCATGAGTGAAATAACCTCTTGAAACTTATTGAAATGGGGGTGGAAAATTGCCCACGGATAAAGGCAATCATAGCAGAACAGGCAGTCTTGCGGAATCAGCAAACGAGCAGGACTGCACACTGTGCTACATGAAAGTGGAAATTTAAACGATGCCCTGACTACGCAGCGCCGCCAGTTGCTGCATTAACATCTCTTCGATCAGTTCGCTACGGCTCATATTGCGCGACTCCGCCAGCTCGTTCAGTGCCTCGACAGCTTCCGCGTTCAGCTTCAGTTCGACACGCTTAAGGCCACGTACTTTGTCGCGTTTTAGTTGGTTACGTTTATTAATACGCAGCTGTTCATCGCGCGAAAGCGGATTAGTTTTCGGTCGTCCCGGTCGACGCTCGTGCGCGAACAGATCTAATGTCGTACGGTCCGTTTGTTCTTTGGCCATGATCTTGGTGACTTCGGGGGAAACAATCAGCCAGGCCTCTGCCCGGATGGATAGCGCGCCATAATACATCAGCGCGATGAGTCACGCCAACGCCCACGCGCGGAAAGCGACGCGGACGCTGGGTTTTTAATCAGTTGCGTTAATCATTGAGATAGCGACGGATAGCGCGTAATACCGCATCCGGTTTTTCAGCATGGACCCAGTGACCCGCGCCTGCAATCACATGCGCCCGAGCCTGTGGAAATTGTGCCAGTAAATCATCACGGTACTGCTCGCTAACATACGGAGAATTGCCGCCAGGGATAAACAGGGTAGGATGATCCCATGCCGGGATTTTCTCCCAACCCACAATATGCGGATACTGATCCCACAATACCGGCACGTTAAAGCGCCACTCCCCGTCAACAAAAGATTTCAACAGAAACTGAATCACCCCTTCTTCATTAAGATGCTGGCGCATTATTGCCGCTGCTTGCTGGCGTGTTTGTGCGTCTGATTCACTGACTGCGTTGATGGCCGCGAAAATCTCATCATGACGGCGTACGTGATAGTCGACCGGCGCAATATCAATCGCCACCAGCTTGTCAATGCGATCGGGGGCTAGTGCAGTAAGAGCCATTACCGCTTTACCGCCCATTGAGTGACCGATAAATGTTGCTTTG
>ENA-UESK01001261-UESK01001261.1-human-gut-metagenome-genome-assembly--contig:-NODE-1261-length-10071-cov-2.948769_pt1 | contig 10071 bp, 10 predicted proteins | sample MGYA00243006_ERZ508007 | MGnify/ENA primary metagenome ERZ508007 (study PRJEB26167, sample SAMN06115452) | human gut metagenome | host: Homo sapiens | place: China:Jiangsu | collected 2015-08-21... | reverse complement strand
TTCTCTGTTTTCCTCAGGAGAGGGGGTTTTTTCGTGGAGTGAAAACGCATGGGGAGGAGGCTGCGTTTCCGGCAAAAAAATGGGCGAATTAGACAAAGTAACCGGCGTGCCGACCCATCGGAAAAGCATAAAAAACAGAGGAAGCGAGGTGAAAATCTTTGGTTGGTTTTCTGCATACATTATCTTGCATGCGAAATAAGGTTGTGCTAGAATGATAGCGAGAGTGAGAATATGAGGAGCAATTTTAGGGGAAATGAGCGTATGGTTCCGCATATCAAGGTACACCTTTCGGATGTGCGCTTTTGTTGGGTAATATATTAGAAAAAAAGGTGAAGGTTATGAGCAAGTTTGAAAGTAATGTACAGTACATCAAGTATCTGGTAAACAAGGAATGTGCGAGCCGCTTTTTCAATGGGGAGCTAGATAAGGAAGTCAATATGGAAAAGGAGATTGCGGAAGCGATTATTCCGGGGCCAAAGGCATCCTTCCGCTGCTGTATTTATAAGGAGCGCCATATTATTGAGGACCGTGTGCGTCTGGTTTTGGAGCCGACAGAGGGCGACCGTGTAATCAACGTGTTGGATTCTGCCTGTGACGAATGTCCGATTGACCGTTTCGTGGTCAGCGATTCCTGCCGCGGCTGTCTGGGGCATAAATGTCAGGAGAATTGTCCGAGGCACGCCATTTCCATTGTAAACCACAGAGCATATATCAATCAGGAAATGTGCATCGAATGTGGACGCTGCAAGCAGGTCTGTCCCTTTGGTGCCATCAGTGAGGTCATGCGTCCGTGCATGCGTGCCTGCTCCGTCAATGCGGTCAAGATGGATGAAAACAGAAAAGCGATGATTGACCATGATAAATGTATTTCCTGCGGTGCCTGCGTGCAGCAGTGCCCCTTCGGTGCGATTGTGGATAAATCCTTTGTTATGAACGTGCTGAATCTTCTGCGCGATTCTTGGAACAACACAAGCTACCACGTTTATGCCGTGGTTGCGCCTGCGGTTGCCAGCCAGTATACAGGCATCAAGGTTGGGCAGGTGTTTGCCGGCATTAAGGAGCTTGGCTTCTATGATGTGGTTGAGGCGGCGATTGCCGGTGATATGGTTTCCGTTGAGGAAGCAAAGGAATTTGTGGAAACCATCGAGGAAAAGAAATGGAAAACAACCTCCTGCTGTCCTGCCTTTGTGGAATATGTAAGAAAAAATCACCCCGAATATATGGATCATGTGTCCACCGTAGTTTCTCCCATGATTGCCATGGCAAGAGCCATCCGCGCGAAGGACAGAAAGGCGCGTATTGTCTTTATCGGGCCCTGCACGGCGAAAAAGGTCGAAATCAAGCAGGATGACGTAAAGGGCGCAGTGGATTATGTGCTGACGTTTGAGGAGCTGCGTGCCATCCTTGACGCAAGAGGATTGGAACTGGCGGAAATGCCGGAGATTACCGCAGGGGAGCCCTCCTCCTACGGACGGATTTTTGCAAGAACGGGCGGCGTGGCGGAAAGCGTGCGCCGTGTGGCAAAGCTGGAGGGCATTGAAACGGAAATCAACCCCATCCGCTGCAGCGGCATTGAGGAATGTATCAAAACCATGAAGCTGGCATCCTTCGGCAGATTGGAGGAAAACCTCATTGAAGGCATGGCGTGCAAGGGTGGCTGCACAAACGGCGCAGCGTCCATCTTTCATGACCAGAGAGGGATTCAGCGAGTGAATGATTTCAGCCGCCTTGCGCTGACGGATAACCCAATGGAAGGGATTCGCGGCTATGATATGGCAGGCGTGAATATGGAACGCGAATTCCCTGAGCTGGAAAAAATGAAGGAGGTTACCGCAGGCGAGAAAAAGGCCAAGAAGCAGGCGACCGCAAAGGCGAAAAAGGAAGCGATTGCGAAGGGCGAGGTGGAATAACCCCTTTGTATACAGCATAAAAATAACCCCGAATTTCAAGCAGAACGCTTGGGTTCGGGGATTTTTTGCATAAAAGGAATAAAAAAAAGACCGAAGCGAAAAACCTCGGTCTGAAATGAGTCATCCGGGACTCGAACCCGGGACACCTGGATTAAAAGTCCAGTGCTCTACCAACTGAGCTATGAGCCCTCATTGAATAAATTGTAAGTCTACTTTGGATTACCTTCGGAATCCAGCTGGGCTAGCTGGATTCGAACCAGCGTGATGCAGGGATCAAAACCCTGTGCCTTACCGCTTGGCGATAGCCCAATAATAGCCAGGGTGGGTACAGGGATTCGAACCCTGGGCCTTCAGAGCCACAATCTGACGCGCTAACCAGCTGCGCTATACCCACCATATAAAAATAAGTGTGCCCGGGGGGATTCGAACCCTCGACCCACGGCTTAGAAGGCCGTTGCTCTATCCAGCTGAGCTACGAACACACGAAGCGGGTGATGGGAATCGAACCCACGTATCTAGCTTGGAAGGCTAGTGTTCTACCATTGAACTACACCCGCAGATATTCAATTAAAATCGGGGTGACAGGATTCGAACCTGCGACCTCTTGATCCCAAATCAAGCGCTCTAGCCAAGCTGAGCCACACCCCGTTGGTGTTTTGTGTTGCTGTTTGTTATCTGTTCCGCAACGACATGGATTATTATATTATATGATTTGCATATTGTCAACACTTTTTTTCAATTTTTTTTATTTTTTTTCGACAAGCCGTTTTAAAGTGCGCAAAGCCGCATAAATACGGCCTTACACGCTTTTTAACTCAAATGTAAATTCCCCGGAATCTGAAATTTCCAATATAATATACGTATTTTTTCCGTCCTGCTGGCGCGGATAAGAAATGCTTCCCGGATTAATTAATGTAATCTCATCTTCCACCTGAATCACCGGACGATGGGTATGTCCAAACATCACAATATCCATGCCCCTCGCAATTCCTTCCTGACGGAGTGTCTGTAAATCCAAAGATACATAATAGTAATGTCCATGTGTAAGCAGAACATTTTTCCCTGCAAGCTGTATTTCCAGTTCACGTGGCGCCTGTGAGTAGTAATCATTATTTCCCGGCACCATATAAACCGGTCCCGGTATCATTTCGTTAACAATATCTTCATCACCTTCCAAATCCCCAAGATGAATCATTGCATCTACGCTGCCCTCTTTTTCCAATGCCTCATAAAGATTGCCAAGGCGCTTATGCGTATCACTTACAATCAGAATTCTCTGCATATCTGACCTCCATATTTCACGCTAATTTAAATATTGTGCAAGCTGTGCCTTCAATTTTTCCAATGCCTCTCCGCGGTGGCTGATTTTGTTCTTCTCCTCCGGCGTCAGTTCTGCCGAAGTCTTTCCGTACTGTGGCAGATACACAATCGGATCATAACCAAAGCCGTTTACCCCTTTGATTTCATGAGCGATAATCCCTTCCATTGTTCCTCTTGTGGTAAAATGTCTTCCGTCCGGAAAAACAGCCGCCATTGCACATACAAAACGAGCCGTTCTATCTTTATCTTCTACACCATCAAGGCGGTCAATAATTGCCTGATTTTTAATGTCATAAGACGTATCATGTCCCATGTATCTTGCAGAATATACACCCGGCTCTTTATTCAGATAATCTACTTCCAGTCCAGAATCATCTGCAATCGTAAGTTCCCCTGTCAGTTTCATGACCGCTTCTGCTTTAATCAGCGCATTTTCTTCAAATGTCGTACCGTTTTCTTCGATATCAATATCAATTCCGGCTTCTTTCATGGATACAATCTCAACCGGCATATCTTTGCAGATTTCTTTCACTTCTTTAATTTTTCCCTTATTATTCGATGCAAGAATAATCTTTGTCATTTTAATCTCCATTCCGCAGGCTCACTGCATTATACATTCTTTTTCGGCGGCTTCGGTCCTAAAAATGAGTAAAAGTACGTTTTTAACATACCATTATAAATCTTTCTGTTTTTGTCTGCTTTTCTGCCAAAATATTTTTCAATATCCGTATAGGAAGTAATCACATACGCCGACCACGAATCTAATTTTGCAAACTGCTCTCCCAACGCCGTATACAAGGCAGGAAGGGCTTCCTTTTCCTCTAAACGCTCACCATATGGCGGATTGGTAATCACAAAGCCATATTTCTTTGCATGGCTTAACTGGCGTACATCTCTTGCCTGAAAATGAATCAGCTTGTCTACCCCGGCATTGCACGCATTCTGCCTTGCAATTTTAATAACATTTTCATCAATATCAAAACCCTGAATATCTGTTTCAACGTCCATGCAGATATTGTCATTGGCTTCTTCTATCGCCATATACCACTCTTTTTTCGGTATCAGATTTTCCCACTGCTCTGCCGTAAACTCCCGGTTCATGCCCGGTGCAATATTCGCCGCCATCATGGCCGCCTCTATTGGAAATGTACCGCTTCCGCAGAACGGGTCTACAAAAATGCGGTCTTTATGCCACGGTGTCAGCATAATCAGCGCCGCCGCCAGCGTTTCTGAAATCGGTGCTTTGCCCGATGCCGGACGGTATCCGCGCTTATGCAGTGAATCCCCTGTCGTATCCAGACTAATCGTAACAATATCCTTCATAATCGTGACACGCAGAGGATAGGCACTGCCATTCTCCTTAAACCAGCCCGTCTGGTATTTCTTCTTTAACCGCTCTACAATCGCTTTCTTGACAATGGACTGAATATCGGAACTGCTAAACAGCTTACTGTTTACAGAATTTGCTTTCGTAACCCAAAACTTCCCGTCCTCCGGTATAAATTCTTCCCACGGCAGTTCTGCAACATGATCAAAAAGTTCTGTAAATGTCACCGCTTTAAACTGCCCCACCTTTAAAAGAACTCTCTCTGCTGTTCTTAAATTAATATTGGCTCTGCATATGGCTTCTGCATCACCTGTAAAGGTCACTTTACCATTTTCTACTGAAACGATTTCATATCCCAGATCGTAAATTTCTCTCTTTAAAACTGCCTCCAGTCCGAAATGGCACGGTGCAATTAACTCATATGTATTCATACTGTTCCTCATTTCCGATAATCATTTACCTGTTTTCTTCAATATACCATATATTCCGGTGCTTTACAATAATATTACAGCTTTCAGAAGTCTTTCAGAACCCCTTTTCTTTCTTCTGAAATCTTTGAAAAGCCTCTCCTGAAATTTTTTTAATCTTTATAACAGTCTTTCACAACCCTTTTAAAAATCCTTATAAAAATCTGTATGATAGACAAGATACTTTCCGTGATACTGATGAATCCCGCCAACAACCGTCTTCACCTGAAATCCTCTTGCCGCCAGTTTCGGACAGATCATCATGCTTTTCGAACCCCTGTCACAGTACACGATAAAAACCGTATCTCTATCGTAAAAAATATTATTTAAAACAATTCCGCCTGCGCTATTGTTTTTATTTGTATTCATGGTTGTATTTATTTTTGTGTTCATGTTTGTATTCATATTCACATTTCTGTTCCTGTAATTATTTTGAAGCTGCTGTTCCATTTCCTCAAACGGAATATTGACTGCACCTTTAATATGCATTTTTTCATATTCCTGTCTGCTTCTTAAATCTATAAACACGGCTTCTGAATTTTCCACATAATAATCCAGCCGGCCGGTACTGATATTTTCACATCTCATTTTTTCTTAAACCTTTAATCAAGTGCTTACTCTAGTATATTCGATAATGCGTGTCCCGTGCCTGTCTGATGTGAATTTTAAGCCTGCTGACGTTGGTCTTTCCTGCCTGAATTTTCAAAATTGCCTTCTGATTATATTAAGGTGATTATATTTCCGATACAAAATCTGCTATAATATGAATGACAAAAGACCGGCAGATTTGTTTCTGCCGGTCTTTGCATTGCTTTTACGAATTATCTGTGGCAATCTGTTGTATCAGACATGTTGCTTTCATCAGAAGCATTGCTGTAGGAATTCTTTGAAGAATTCTTATTAGATGCGTTCTTTGAACTGTTTGATGCATTGCTTGCATTTGAAGCATTGCTCATGTTAGATGCGTTGCTTGAATTCTTTGAACTGTTTGATGCATTTGATGAATTTGTGCTGTTAGAATAATTCTTAGACATACTGAAATGTCCTCCTTTTATATTAGATTACATTGCATAGTATCTCTTATTTTTTTGAAATTATTCATAAACAGAATGACAACAATATGGTGTTATCATAAAAAAAATTCCTGACATTCTTTCAAAAATCACTTAAAACCCAAATGTACCTTTTCAGAATTGTTAGATATAACACTAAAACTAAAATATCGTTTACCGCAATATCACTTCAGCACTTCAAATGTAACTTTTCCGCTATAATATTTCACCATTGCCTTGCCTATTATCTGTTCTTTTTTTACATAAGTGTTATTCCAATACCGTGCATCATTTGAAATGTTTCTGTTATCCCCCATAACAAAATAAGAATCTGCTGGCACTTCAAATATCATGTTCTGCCCCAAAGACATCGGCTCTTTTAAATACGGTTCCTCTAACTGCTCTCCGTTTACATATACAGTATCATTTTTTATTTCAACAATATCTCCCGGTATACCGATAATCCGGTTTCAGGGCACACACACTTTTAAATCCACACGCCACCGCCAGCTCCTGCGCCTGCTTAAACCCATATCCGATCGTGTCGGTACTGTGGCTGTCGGAGTTGATGAGGATACGTCCGCCGCAGGCACACAGCTCTTTTAACAGAGCTGCGGACGGGTACGGCGCACTCCGATAGCCGCGGGACATGGCGCCTGTGTTGATCTCAAACGGAATCCCCAGAGCCGCCAGTTTGTGCATCGCCGTGATCGCCGGTTCCAGATAGGCGTCTTTCGTCTCGTCAAAATGTTTATATCCCTCGTTAAATTTTGTCAACAGGTCAAAATGTCCGATGAAATCGCATTTTGTCCGGTCATAAATCTGCGCCTCTGCCTCGAAATACTCCCGTGCAAACGCGTACCAGTCACCATGCCACAGCGTCTCGACTGCTTTTACCAGTTTCTCTTCCGTATCATCCACACAAACATACTCGCCATCCTTGATGAGCGCATGGGTCGAGCCGATCGCGTACTCTGCTTTCTGCACCGGTCCCAGTCCATCCAGCTCGATCCCGATATAGAGATTCATCTTTCCCCGGTATTCCTCCTGGAGTTCTTGAAGTTCTTCGGTATACTGGCGAAGCTTCTCGTCGTCCATCCCGAATCCCGGCTCAAACATCGAAAAATCAGCATGTCCTGAAACGCCCAAATCGGTCATTCCCATCCGGTATGCCGCCTCCACCATCTCCCGCGGCGTACTCTTTCCGTCGCAGAACGTGGTGTGGGTGTGAAAATCCGTATGAAGCATCGGTAATCTCCTTTCTTATTTCACTCTGTCAAAACGGTTCAGCCTCTTCACAGCTGGGGGCAAACATCCTTGCGGATTTGTCTTCAACAAAGGATTTATCGCAAACTCCGCTCCGCCATCTGCATCCGCTTTTCAAACTGCTCGTAAACGTCCTTCTCTCCATCATACGGAAGCAGATAGAACAGTTTCATAATCAACAGATTGCGCCGTTTTTCGCGCCCGGCTGCCGCAGCGGCACGGTTTTTCTTCTGTATCTCCTGTTCCTCCGACGTTCCGATGCATGGTTCTGCCAAAAGTTTCTGCGCCGCCTCCGTTTCCGCCTTTCTTATATCTTTTAAGAAATAATGCCACCGGCTGATATACGCCTCATACCGCTTTAAATCTGGCGTATCAATCCATTTTTTCACTTTGACTTTCGTCCGGTTTTCCTTTTTACACTCATGAATCTGGAGAAAATACTGGAAACTTCCATTTTCATAAAAGCGCCCCAGTGGAAACAGGCGGCAGATACCCGGCCGGTATGCATGGATCCGGCAGCGACCTGCTTCATCGAGAAACCCACAGGCTTCATCCGCCCCGCTACGGAGAGCCAGATTCGGCAGAATCTGTCCGTCCACGACGTTCCACTCCACCTTTTTCTCCTCCAGCAGATGTTCCAGCGTGTCCCCGCGCAAGGTGGTCAGACGGTACACATCATATGGATCCAGCACGATCGAATTACCCATTCCGTGGCAGCACGCCGAACAGCCCCGGCAATCATCGCATCCGGCTTTTACCATATCGTCCCGGCTGTACAGCTTTCCATCTGAAATCTCCGCCATCGTTACATTACGTTCCATCTCTACTTCTCTCTTTCTGCCTCAATCCGATCCAGAATCTCCCACAAATGTTCCAGATCCGCCTCTCTGGTCGCCCAGCTCGTCGCAAAACGGACAACGGTGTGATCCTCGTCATACCGCTCCCAGAAGCTCACGGAAACCTCTTTTTCAATCTGCTCCATCCGGTCATTTTCCAAGATCACAAACTGCTGGTTGGTCGGGGACTCACGGAAAAACGTATAACCGCGCTGTTTTAATCCTTTCTTTAAAGCCGCCGCCATCTCTACCGCATGGCGTCCCAGGCGCTCGTACAGCCCGTCTGTAAACAGCACGTCAAACTGGATTCCCAGCAGGCGTCCCTTTGCCAGCAGCGCGCCCTGCTGCTTGATCCGGGTAATAAAATGCGCCGGAACATTCTTTTTCTCACCAAATACAACTGCCTCTCCGCAGAATGCGCCCACCTTCGTGCCGCCGATATAAAATACATCACACAGATGCGCAATCTCCGAAAGACTCAGGTCATTTTTCTCTCCCGCCAGACCATATCCAAGACGCGCCCCGTCCAGATAGAGCGGGATTTCATACGAACGGCAGATCTCCGAGATCGCCTGCAGCTCCTTCCGGCTGTATAAGGTTCCGTATTCCGTCGGATGGGAAAGATACACCATTCCCGGAAATACCATATGATCATGGTTTGCGTCCGCCTCGAAATTTTGCAGATATTCCTGCAGATCCGCCGGATCAATCTTCCCATCTTTTTCCGGAAGCTGCAACACCTTATGCCCGGTGTACTCGATCGCCCCGGCTTCATGAATACTCACGTGCCCTGTCTGCGCTGCCACTACGCCCTCATACGGTGCAAGCATGCTGCTGATCACGGCCGCATTCGTCTGGGTACCGCCCACCAGAAAATAAACCTCCGCCTCCGGGCATCCGGTCGCCTCCTGTATTTTTCTGGCGGCACTCTGGCAGTAGCGGTCCATGCCATATCCCGGCAGACTCTCCCGGTTCGTCTCCGCCAGCTTCTGAAGTATCTCCTCGCAGGCGCCCTCTGTATAATCGCTTGCAAATGAAAGCATCGTAGTATCTCCTCCTGTTCTTTCTTCGAGCAAACACAATCCTGCGTTCTCGAAATTGTTTGTATTTTTATGTCCTCACCAGTGCCAGAGAAGCCCCCGCATCAGCATCGCCGTCAAATTTGCTGCACTGTGAAATAACACAGGTTCCCACAGACGGTTCTTTTTTTCATACAACCACGCCAGTATAAGTCCCATGAGCGCCGCATAAATCCCCTGCGCCCAGTTTCCATGCACCAACCCGAAAAATGCCGCCGACCCAAGTGCCGCCCAGAAAAATGGGAGCGCCATACGCAGGCGCTCAAATATAATGCCGCGAAACAGCAGTTCTTCGGAAAGTGGGGCGGCAATGCCCATGAGAAAGAACTGCTGCCACAGGGCGCCGGAAAATAAAGCGGCGGTGCCCTCCGACGCACCTTTTCCCAGAGCTGCCGCAAGCATATCCCCCTGAGGCATTTTCAAACACAGAGACACCGCTTCAGCTGCCTGCCCAGTCATCCGAACCTTTTGCACTGCAATATGCAGCACTCCCAGGAAAATCTCCTTTTTTTCTAATGCCCAGAAAATCATGTTAAACACAGCACTGAACGCAGCTGCCCCCAGCAGGATTTTCCACACATCCGGCACTTTTTCCCAGAAATATCCACATTTTTCTTCCTTTGTCGTCTTTATCTGTGGAGAGACCTGCTCTTTCATCCCGTCTGCCTCTGCTATGCACCTGTTCTCTTTCTTTTTCTGGATCCTCCTCCATTAAAATTGATAAATCACAGCAAATGTAAGAAACTACGACACGGTTCTTCCCACATTTCCCTCCAGAGGTCCCAGCGCCTGCACACTTCTACCGTATTTCTCT
>ENA-UESK01001242-UESK01001242.1-human-gut-metagenome-genome-assembly--contig:-NODE-1242-length-10202-cov-4.032198_pt1 | contig 10202 bp, 6 predicted proteins | sample MGYA00243006_ERZ508007 | MGnify/ENA primary metagenome ERZ508007 (study PRJEB26167, sample SAMN06115452) | human gut metagenome | host: Homo sapiens | place: China:Jiangsu | collected 2015-08-21... | reverse complement strand
AAATTCTTGAGCTTGAAAAGGACAGTATTTATAATAAATACATTGACAAAGTAGGTACTATCATCAATGCAGAAGTATATCAGATCTGGAAAAAAGAGATGTTGCTGCTTGACGATGAAGGAAACGAGTTATTGTTGCCGAAAACAGAGCAGATACCAAGCGATTTTTATCGTAAAGGAGAAACGGCACGTGCAGTGGTGGCCCGTGTGGATAACAAAAACAATAATCCGAAGATTATCCTTTCGCGTACATCTCCTGTTTTCCTGCAGCGTCTGTTCGAAATGGAAGTACCGGAAATTAACGATGGCCTGATCACCATTAAAAAGATTGCCCGCATCCCCGGCGAACGTGCCAAAATTGCGGTAGAGTCTTATGATGACAGAATCGACCCGGTAGGAGCCTGTGTAGGTGTAAAAGGAAGTCGTATTCATGGCATCGTTCGTGAACTTCGCAATGAGAACATCGATGTGATTAACTATACATCGAATATCTCCTTGTTTATTCAGCGTGCCTTGAGCCCGGCAAAGATTTCTTCTATACGATTGAATGAAGAAGAACGCAAGGCTGAGGTTTTCCTTCGCCCGGAAGAGGTTTCGCTGGCTATTGGTAAAGGCGGTTTGAATATCAAACTGGCCAGTATGTTGACCGAGTACACTATCGACGTGTTCCGTGAACTGGATGAGAGTGCGCAGGATGAAGATATCTATCTGGAAGAGTTCAAAGATGAAATCGACGGATGGGTAATCGATGCTATCAAAGCTATCGGAATCGATACGGCTAAGGCAGTATTGAATGCACCTCGTGAGATGTTGATCGAAAAGACGGACCTGGAAGAGGAAACTGTGGACGAGGTATTACGTATTTTGAAATCGGAGTTTGAAGACAATGAATAATTTCATTTACGATTAGACTGTTTACGATTTGCGATTGGAGCTGCTCTCTATATTGTGGGTTGTAGATAAAAGGAAATTAAATGTCTGATCGTCAATCGTGAAATCGTAAATATCTTCGCTCCATTATTCTTTTAATTTAAAGTATGACGATAAGGTTAAACAAAGTAACAAGAGATTTGAATGTAGGAATCGCAACGGTAGTTGAGTTCCTGCAAAAGAAAGGGTATACCGTTGAGGCAAACCCGAATACAAAAATTACCGAGGAACAGTATGCTATACTCGTGAAAGAGTTTAGCACGGATAAGAATCTTCGGCTTGAATCAGAACGTTTTATCCAAGAACGTCAGAACAAGGATCGTAATAAGGCATCGGTGTCTATCGATGGTTACGAAAAGCAGCCGGAGAAGTCTAAGGCGGATGATGTTATCAAGACAGTCGTTCCCGAAGATGCACGTCCGAAGTTTAAACCTGTCGGAAAAATTGATTTGAATAAATTCAACCGGAAAGTAGAAAAAGAACCGGTAAGCGAATCTAAACAACAGTCGCAACCTCAAACTCAACAGCCCGCTCCGGTGGTAACTGAAGAGAAGAAAAAAGAGGAGGCAGCGAAACCCGTTGCCGCCGAGGTGAAGAAAGAAGAAATCGTAGCACCGGTCGTACAGACGGAGCCTGTGAAAGAAAAGGTGGAGCCTGTAGTGATAGAACAACCGAAGCCGGCGGTAGTAGAAGAAAAAGTAGTGGAAGAAGTGAAAAAGGAAGAACCGAAGGTGGAGGTGATGCCGGAAGTGACAAAAGAAGAAAAGGCTGAGCCTAAAGTAGAAACTCCGGAGACGGTTGCAACCGAGAAACAAGAGGAGGATGTTTTCAAGATTCGTCAGCCGGAATTTGTATCCAAGATTAATGTAATCGGCCAGATTGACTTGGCTGCTTTGAACCAGTCGACCCGTCCGAAGAAAAAATCGAAAGAGGAGAAACGGAAAGAACGCGAAGAAAAGGAAAAACAGCGTCAGGATCAGAGAAAGCAGATGAAAGATGCTATTATCAAGGAGATCCGTAAAGACGACAGTAAGGTTGCTAAAAGTGCTCCTAAAGAAAATGCCGATGCAAATGGAAAGAAAAAGCGCATCCGCATCAATAAGGAGAAGGTGGACGTCAACAATGTGGCTTCCAACTTTACACATCCTACTCCTAACAGTCAGAAACCTGCCGGACATGGCGGACAAGGCGGAGGACAAAACCGTAACCGTAACAATAATAAAGATCGCTTCAAAAAGCCGGTTGTAAAACAGGAAGTGAGCGAAGAAGATGTAGCTAAGCAGGTAAAAGAAACATTAGCTCGTCTGACAACGAAAGGCAAAAACAAGGCTTCCAAATACCGTAAGGAAAAACGGGAGATGGTTTCCAACCGTATGCAGGAATTGGAAAACCAGGAGATGGAAGAAAGCAAAGTGTTGAAGCTGACGGAGTTCGTAACAGCCAATGAGTTGGCGAGTATGATGGATGTATCTGTTAATCAGGTTATCGCTACTTGTATGAGTATCGGTATAATGGTTTCTATCAACCAGCGTCTGGATGCGGAAACGATTAATCTGGTGGCAGAAGAGTTCGGCTTTAAGACGGAATATGTAAGTGCGGAAGTGGCACAGGCTATCGTCGAAGAAGAAGATGCGGAGGAAGATCTGGAACCGCGTGCGCCGATTGTAACTGTGATGGGACACGTAGACCATGGTAAGACTTCATTGCTCGACTATATCCGTAAAGCGAATGTTATCGCCGGTGAGGCGGGTGGTATCACACAGCATATCGGTGCCTACCACGTGACAATGGAGGACGGACGTAAGATTACTTTCCTGGATACTCCGGGTCATGAGGCATTTACGGCTATGCGTGCCCGTGGTGCGAAAGTGACGGATATCGCCATCATCATTGTTGCAGCTGACGATAATGTGATGCCGCAAACGAAGGAGGCTATCAACCATGCAATGGCTGCCGGTGTTCCTATCGTATTTGCCATTAATAAAGTGGATAAGCCGACGGCTAATCCGGATAAGATAAAAGAAGAATTGGCTGCTATGAATTACCTTGTGGAAGAATGGGGTGGTAAGTATCAGTCACAGGATATCTCTGCCAAGAAAGGTCAGGGCGTTAGTGAGTTGATGGAAAAAGTGTTGCTTGAAGCTGAAATGCTGGAGCTGAAAGCTAATCCGAACCGTAATGCTACGGGATCTATCATTGAATCTACTTTGGATAAAGGGCGTGGCTATGTGGCTACGGTACTTGTATCCAACGGTACGTTGAAAGTGGGGGATATCGTGTTGGCAGGAACAAGCTACGGGCGTGTGAAAGCCATGTTCAATGAACGTAACCAGCGTATTAAGTCGGCCGGTCCTTCGGAGCCTGCATTGATTTTGGGATTGAATGGTGCGCCGGCTGCCGGTGATACTTTCCACGTGGTAGAGTCCGATCAGGAAGCACGTGAAATTACCAATAAGCGTGAGCAGTTGCAACGTGAACAGGGCTTGCGTACGCAGAAGATTCTTACATTGGATGAGTTGGGCCGTCGTATTGCGTTGGGCAACTTCCAGGAATTGAATATTATCGTGAAAGGTGACGTGGATGGTTCTGTAGAAGCTCTGAGTGACTCACTGATCAAACTTTCCACTCCGCAGATCCAGGTGAATGTGATCCATAAGGGTGTGGGACAGATTTCCGAATCGGATGTATCTTTGGCTGCTGCTTCTGATGCTATCATTATCGGATTCCAGGTTCGTCCTTCCGGTTCTGCTGAAAGAATGGCTGACAAAGAAGGTGTGGATATTCGCAAATACTCGGTTATTTACGATGCTATCGAAGAGGTGAAAGCGGCTATGGAAGGTATGTTGGCTCCGGAAGTGAAAGAGGTGGTTACTGCCACTATCGAGGTTCGTGAGGTGTTCAATATAACGAAAGTCGGTACGGTTGCCGGGGCGATGGTAAAGACCGGAAAAGTGAAACGCAGCGACAAGGCGCGCTTGATTCGCGACGGTATCGTTATCTTCTCGGGTGCTATCAACGCATTGAAACGTTTCAAAGACGATGTGAAAGAAGTCGGCACGAATTTCGAGTGCGGTATTAGTCTGGTAGGTACAAACGACCTGAAGATAGGCGATATGATCGAAACTTATGAAGAGGTAGAGGTAAAACAAACGCTATAAGCCTTATTTAGTTGAAAGTTGAGAGTTGAAAGTTGAAAGTTACTTGCAGTGTGATAGCAGCACTGTTGGTTTTTAACTCTCAACTCTTAACTGTATTCAGACTTTCAACTTTCAATTTTCAACTGTATTTATGGCAACTATCGATATTGTGATTTTGGTTATTGTTGGTGCCGGTGTGGTTGTTGGCTTTATGAGGGGTTTCATTAGGCAGCTTGCTTCCATATTGGGACTAATCGTGGGATTGCTGGCGGCAAAGGCGTTGTATGCGTCATTGGCTGAGAAGCTTTGTCCTACGATAACCGATTCGATGACAGTTGCGCAGATTCTTGCTTTTGTTATCATCTGGATTGCTGTGCCACTAACTTTTACTTTAGTGGCATCTTTGTTGACAAAAGCGATGGAGGCTGTTTCTTTGGGATGGCTGAACCGTTGGCTTGGCAGTGGTTTGGGAGCATTGAAGTTTCTGTTGCTTACCAGTCTGATAATTTGTGTAATAGAATTTATCGATGCAGATAACACATTGATTAGTAAAACAAAGAAGGAGGAATCTGTGTTATATTATCCTATGGAAAAATTTGCGGGAATATTCTTCCCTGTGGCAAAAGAAGTGACACAACAATATATACTCAATTAAATGATGCAACAAGAAGAACCCAATAAATATGTAAAGGAACTTACGCAGGAGAAGTATAAATATGGCTTCACTACGGAGGTACATACGGATATCATTGAGAAAGGACTCAATGAAGACGTTATCCGTCTCATTTCTTCCAAAAAGGAGGAGCCGGAATGGTTACTGGAGTTCCGTTTGAAAGCGTATCGCCATTGGCTGACGTTAGAGATGCCTACTTGGGCGCATCTCCGAATTCCTGAAATAGATTATCAGGCAATATCTTATTATGCCGATCCGACAAAGAAGAAAGAAGGGCCGAAAAGTATGGATGAGGTAGATCCGGAGTTGATAAAAACGTTCAATAAATTAGGTATCCCGTTGGAAGAGCAGATGGCGCTGAGCGGGATGGCGGTGGATGCTGTGATGGACTCTGTTTCTGTAAAGACTACTTTTAAGGAGACATTGATGGAGAAGGGAATTATTTTCTGCTCATTCAGTGAGGCGGTTCGTGAACATCCCGACTTGGTGAAGAAATATCTTGGCTCGGTGGTTGGTTATCGTGATAATTTCTTTGCAGCTTTGAATTCGGCTGTATTCTCCGACGGTTCATTTGTCTATATACCGAAAGGCGTTCGCTGTCCGATGGAACTTTCGACTTATTTCCGTATCAATGCGGCAAATACAGGGCAGTTTGAACGTACTTTGATCGTGGCCGATGAAGATTCGTATGTCTCTTATCTGGAAGGATGTACGGCACCGATGCGTGATGAAAATCAGTTGCATGCCGCCATTGTGGAAATCATGGTGCATGATCGGGCTGAAGTGAAATATTCTACTGTTCAGAACTGGTATCCGGGTGATGCCGAAGGAAAAGGAGGTGTTTATAACTTTGTGACGAAGCGTGGTAACTGTAAGGGAGTAAATAGCAAACTTTCGTGGACACAGGTAGAGACCGGTTCGGCGATTACCTGGAAATACCCTTCCTGCATTCTTTCCGGTGATAACTCTACAGCCGAGTTTTATTCGGTGGCAGTGACAAACAATTATCAACAGGCAGATACCGGTACGAAGATGATACATCTTGGAAAGAATACCCGCAGTACGATTGTAAGTAAGGGAATTTCGGCCGGAAAGAGTGAGAACTCCTATCGTGGTCTGGTTCGCGTATCCGAGAAAGCGGATAATGCTCGTAATTATAGTCAATGCGACTCACTGCTGTTGGGCGATAAATGTGGCGCCCATACTTTCCCTTATATGGATATTCATAATGAGACGGCTGTAGTGGAACATGAAGCTACAACCAGTAAAATCAGTGAAGACCAGATATTCTATTGTAATCAGCGCGGTATCCCGACTGAGGATGCTATCGGGCTTATTGTAAACGGATATGCCAAAGAGGTGCTTAACAAGCTTCCGATGGAGTTTGCCGTGGAGGCACAAAAACTACTGACGATATCGTTGGAAGGCAGCGTGGGATGATTGGACGGTCAGACGATTTACGATTTACAATTGAAACTGGATTGTAAATGCGGATCGTCTTAGAAGTATTACCAATCGTAAATCGTAAATTGTAAAATCGTAAATATAATCATGTTAGAGATAAAAGACTTACATGCCAGTATTAATGGCAAAGAGATATTGAAAGGCATCAACCTGACTGTGAATGCAGGAGAAGTACATGCTATCATGGGGCCCAATGGTTCGGGTAAGAGTACGCTTTCTTCCGTGCTGGTGGGCAACCCGGCGTTTGAGGTGACGAAGGGGAGTGTGACTTTTTATGGTAAGAATCTGCTGGAGTTGAGTCCGGAAGACCGTAGCCATGAAGGCATTTTCCTTAGTTTCCAGTATCCGGTAGAAATTCCGGGAGTGAGTATGGTGAATTTCATGCGTGCGGCTGTGAATGAACAACGTAAGTATAAGGGACTTCCTGCCCTGACGGCCAGTGAATTCTTGAAACTGATGCGTGAGAAACGGGCGGTGGTAGAATTGGATAACAAGCTTGCCAACCGTTCGGTGAATGAAGGCTTTTCCGGTGGCGAGAAGAAACGTAACGAAATATTTCAGATGGCTATGCTCGAACCGCGTCTCAGTATCCTTGACGAAACAGATTCCGGTTTGGATATCGATGCACTTCGTATCGTAGCTGAAGGGGTTAATAAATTGAAAACTCCCGATACGAGTTGTATCGTTATCACTCACTACCAGCGTCTGTTGGATTATATCAAACCGGATGTCGTACATGTGCTTTATAAAGGACGTATCGTGAAGACCGGCGGCCCGGAACTGGCGCTTGAGTTGGAAGAGAAAGGATACGATTGGATTAAGAAAGAGGTTGATGATTTATAAATCATAATCTATAACTCATAAATCAATAAGATGACTGTAGAACAACAATATATAGATTTATTTTCTCAAACGGAAGCTATGATTTGCCGGCATAGTGCTGAGGTGATGAATGCACCGCGTGCTGCGGCTTTTGCCGATTTCGAGCGGTTGGGGTTTCCGACACGCAAGCAGGAGAAATATAAATACACGGATATCAGCAAATTCTTTGAACCCGATTACGGACTTAATTTGAACCGGTTGGAGATTCCGGTGAATCCTTATGAGGTGTTCAAATGCGATGTGCCGAACATGAGTACGTCTTTGTTCTTTGTGGTGAACGATGCGTTCTATAGCAGGAAGCTGCCTAAATCTCACTTACCAGAGGGAGTATTGTACGGTGGATTGAAAGAAATGGCGGAACAGCACCCTGAGTTGGTGAAGAAATATTATAGCAAACTTGCTGATACTTCAAAAGACGGAGTGACGGCTTTCAATACAGCTTTCGCTCAGGACGGAATATTGATGTATGTGCCTAAAAATGTGATCGTTGAAAGACCTGTTCAGTTGGTAAATATTTTGCGTGCCGATGTTAATTTCATGGTAAACCGTCGTGTGCTGATAATCCTTGAAGATGGAGCGCAGGCACGTCTGCTGATTTGTGACCATGCTATGGATAATGTAAATTTCCTGTCAACACAGGTTATCGAGGTGTTTGCCGGAGAGAACTCTGTATTCGATCTGTATGAACTGGAAGAGACGCATACAAGTACGGTACGTATCAGTAACCTTTATGTACGGCAGGAAGCAAACAGTAATGTACTGTTGAATGGTATGACATTGCACAACGGTACTACCCGTAACACTACTGAAGTGACCCTTGCCGGAGAGGGAGCGGAAATAAATCTTTGCGGTATGGCCATTGCAGACAAGAACGAGCATGTGGATAATAACACCATGATAGACCATGCAGTTCCTAATTGTACCAGCAATGAACTGTTTAAGTATGTACTTGACGATCAGGCTGTCGGTGCTTTTGCCGGATTGGTATTGGTACGTCCGGATGCACAACATACAAATTCACAGCAGACTAACCGTAATCTGTGTGCTACACGTGATGCCCGTATGTATACACAACCGCAGTTGGAGATCTATGCCGATGATGTGAAGTGTTCTCATGGCGCTACGGTAGGTCAGTTGGATGAGGGTGCCCTTTTCTATATGCGTGCGCGTGGTATCTCGGAAAAGGAGGCCCGCCTGTTGCTGATGTTTGCTTTTGTGAATGAGGTAATAGATACGATCCGTCTGGATGCCTTGAAAGATCGTTTACACCTGTTGGTGGAAAAACGTTTCCGGGGTGAACTGAACAAATGCCAGGGATGTGCAATATGCAAGTAAATTGGTGGTAACTAATTATTTATCACAACTCACTAATCATTACCATTATGGATATACAAAAGATACGTGAAGATTTTCCTATTCTTGACCGTACGGTTTATGGGAAACCTTTGGTTTATTTCGATAATGCGGCAACTACGCAGAAACCTCGTTTGGTGATTGATTCTATTGTTGACGAATACTACTCCGTCAATGCAAATGTGCATCGTGGAGTGCATTATCTCTCCCAACAGGCTACGGAGTTGCATGAGTCCTCCCGTGAGACTGTCCGTCGGTTTATCAATGCCCGGAGTACGAACGAAATCGTTTTTACCCGTGGTACGACAGAGAGCATAAACTTACTTGTTTCCAGCTTTGGTGAGGAATTTATGCAGGAGGGGGATGAGGTGATTGTTTCTGTCATGGAACATCATAGTAATATCGTGCCTTGGCAATTGCTGGCTGCACGCAAGGGTATTACCATCAAGGTGATTCCGATGAACGATAAAGGTGAGCTACTGCTGGATGAATATGAAAAACTGTTTTCGGAAAGGACGAAGATTGTCAGTGTAACCCAAGTTTCCAATGTGTTGGGAACGGTCAATCCTATTAAAGAGATGATTGCTACAGCCCATGCACACGGGGTGCCTTTCTTGGTGGATGCGGCTCAGTCTGTTCCTCACCTGAAAGTGGATGTACAGGAACTCGATGCGGACTTTCTTGTTTTTTCTGCTCATAAAGTATATGGACCTACCGGTGTCGGTGTTCTTTACGGAAAAGAGGAATGGCTCGATCGTCTGCCTCCTTATCAGGGTGGAGGGGAGATGATACAACATGTCTCTTTTGAGAAAACAACTTTCAATGAACTTCCTTTTAAGTTTGAAGCCGGTACACCCGATTATATAGGTACGACCGGATTGGCAAAAGCACTCGACTACGTGAACGGCATCGGCATGGAAAAGATTGCGAAGCACGAACACGAACTGACAACCTACGCCCTGCAACGCCTGAAAGAAATACCTCATATGCGTATATTCGGTGAAGCTGCCGACCGGGGGGCAGTAATCTCCTTTCTGGTAGGTAATATTCACCACTTCGACTTAGGCACTCTACTGGATCGTTTGGGGATCGCCGTCCGTACCGGACACCATTGTGCGCAACCCTTGATGCAGCGACTGGGTATTGAAGGAACTGTCAGGGCATCATTCGCCATGTATAATACGAAAGCGGAGATTGATGCGCTGGTGGCCGGAATCGAACGCGTCAGCCGTATGTTTTAAGATATAAATCGCTGTTCCTGTGAGGAATGGCGATTTTTTTATTCTTTAACTAAAAAAAGATGTCTTCAAGTGCAGTGATTTGAAGTTTCAAGCGTCTAATATATAAAATGAATATTTGGAGGGTCGTGAGACTATGCTTATATTATAAATTCTCTCTCTTTAACATTAATGGCAGCTATATCGTAAAAAGTTACGGTATAGCTGCAACTTTTTAGGGGTGTTCCCCGTCTAATAGATAAGCGAATAAATTTAAAAGGAGAAAAAGACTATGTTAGTAACAACAACTCCCGTCATTGAGGGAAAACGAATAGTGAAGTATTACGGGATAGTTTCCGGCGAGACAATCATAGGTGCCAATGTGTTCCGTGACCTGTTTGCAAGCATCCGCGACATTGTAGGCGGACGTTCCGGAGCATACGAAGAGGTATTACGCAAAGCTAAAGATACCGCTTTGCAGGAAATGCAGGCACAAGCAGCCCAATTGGGAGCTAATGCCGTGATAGGTGTTGATTCGGCCTACGAG
>ENA-UESK01001239-UESK01001239.1-human-gut-metagenome-genome-assembly--contig:-NODE-1239-length-10227-cov-3.223448_pt1 | contig 10227 bp, 11 predicted proteins | sample MGYA00243006_ERZ508007 | MGnify/ENA primary metagenome ERZ508007 (study PRJEB26167, sample SAMN06115452) | human gut metagenome | host: Homo sapiens | place: China:Jiangsu | collected 2015-08-21... | reverse complement strand
AACGGGATAGTGATTGAATACGTTCCGCTATCCAGATTCAGACGTCGGCACATGCCCATGTTCACCGGAATGTTGGCAGCCGATGAACGGGTAAAAAAGGCCGTTACGCCACTTTCCCTTAACGTCGCCAATGTCAGAGGATACGGATTGCGACGAATGTAAAGCCAGACAAGAAACGGATTAAGAACCAAAGCAACAAAAAACATGCTGCCGATCAAAACGAAAAGCACTTGGACATAGCCGGCCAGTGTCTCAATACCGGTGCTTGCTACCGTGTTAGCGACTAAACCAAAAATACCGATCGGAGCAAAGCGGATAACAACACGGACAACAAATTCCACTCCACGTGACAAATCCGCCATGAATTCCCGAGATGAGTCAGAGGCATGTCTCATGGCCGCACCAAGACCCGCAGCCCAAGCCAAAATCGCCATATAGTTGCCGTTACTTAAGGCGTGCACCGGGTTATCCACAACGCTCAAAAGCAAATTGTGAATCACATCAATCAAACCACCCGGCGTGGCGGTCTTGGCTTCGGTTCCTGTTAAGTGAATAGTGGTCGGGAACATGAAACTGACGCTGACGGCAATCAATGCCGCCCCAAATGTTCCCAAAAGATAAAGAATCAAAACCGGCTTGATATGCGCCTTTGTCTCAATGTCCTGATTGGCGATAGCAGACATCACCAAAACAAAAACCAAAAGTGGCGCAACCGCTTTCAAGGCGGAAATGAAAAGAGAACCTAAAAAAGCGACAGACTTAGCCGCCCCGGGGGCAAGATAAGCCAACGCGATACCAAGAACCAAACCAATCAAAATCTGCTTAACAAGCGAAGCCTGAAGGAAAGGCATCGCGAAGCGCTTTAACGAATGACGGGCCATAAGACATCCAGCCTACTAATCAAAACGGAGTGACTACGATAACAGCTTTAATGTAAACAATGTCAAAACCATCAAACGATTTTGTTCAATTATCAGGGCTTTTACCTAGCTTTTGGCAACAAAAACCCTGACTAATCTTCTCATTGACCAGTCAGGGAAACGTTGCTTACGATGATTGTCTATTTGGAATCCGGCACCATTTCAATGGCGCCACAGGGGCACTCGTTGGCGCAAATTCCGCAACCTTTACAGTAGTCATACTTAATTTCAAAGCGTTTTCCCACTCCCAACTTAATGATGGCGTTATCAGGGCAGACACCGTAGCAAGTATCGCATTCAAAGCAGTTGCCACAGGACATGCAGCGTCTGGCTTCAAATAGAGCGTTTTCTTCCGTGAGCCCATGGACCACTTCATCGAAAGTGCTTGTGCGCCGTACCAGATCCAACATGGGACGAACCGTTTTGGGTGCATCGGCGTAATACCATGTGTTGAGTTTTTCAAAGGTGGCCGCCGGACCCCGATGAGGTGCCTGGTACTTTTCTCCTTTTAACCATGCGTTAATAGCTCTAGCCGCGAGCTTCCCATGACCAATGGCAACCGTCACATTTCGTTCTCCCGGCACCATGTCGCCGCCGGCAAAAATTCCGTCAATAGAAGTCATCATCGCGCTGTCAACGATGACCGATCCCCTCTCTGTTGCCAAGTCTAGTTTATTCAAACAACTGAGATCGGTTTCCTGTCCCAGAGCCAAAACCAGAGAATCAGCGGAAATTGTTTCAAACTCACCTGTCGGTTGAGGGTCACCATTTTCGTCTAAACGCATTTTCTCAATTTTGATTTCTTTTTCACCCGCTTGCGCAACCGTGGATAACCACTTCATGGCTACCCCTTCCTCCTTGGCCTCCTCGATTTCAAAGCGATGTGCGGGCGCTTTCTCTTGGGTTCGACGATAAACCATAAGGGGTTCTGCTCCCAGACGCTTAACCGTGCGCGCCACGTCCACTGCGGTATTGCCCCCGCCATAGACAACCACCCGGCGACCGATCATAGGCTGTGCATTACCTTCCATGCTGCGTAGCAAAGTAACAGCGTCCATAACATGACTGGCGTCACCGGCGGGAATGTAAGCCCGTTTGGCTAAGTGAGCCCCCAAGCCCAGGAAAACAGCGTCAAATTGTCCCTCTGACTTCTCAGCCAAAACATCCGTTACAGTGTGGTTATATTTAAATGTCACTCCCAAACGGACCAGCTTTTCAATTTCTCGGTCCAAAATTTCCCGAGGAAGGCGATAACGGGGGATGCCGTAGCGCATCATGCCGCCGGCTTGGGCGGTGGACTCAAGCACCGTAACCGAGTGCCCCATGCGTCTGAGGTGGTAGGCGCAGGAAAGACCGGCGGGGCCTGCGCCAATAATTAAAACTTTTTTCCCACTCTCAATCTCAGGCTTCGGATAGTCCCATCCTTTTTGGTTGGCGTAGTCTCCCAAGAAACGTTCAACAGAGTTGATACCGACACTCTCATCGAGTTTTCCTCGATTGCAAGCCAACTCACACGTGTGATAGCAAACTCGCCCCATCAGCGCGGGGAATGGATTGTCTCGTATGATCGTCTCCCACGCCCCTCGGTAATCACTACTTTCGGCCTTAAAGAGCCAACCCTGAATATTCTCTCCCGCGGGGCAGCGCTCATTGCATGGAGGCAAATGATCCACATAGACCGGCTTTAAAGTGCGCCAAGATCCGGTGTGATTTTCTAGTGAAGAGCCAACATCTAAAGTAATTGCAAAGGGTTTTGTCATGACTCTTTCTCCCTATACAAGCTCTGCCCGTTCGTCGGCCTCAATAGAGGTCGGAATTTTTTCGGGTTCTTCATCGGACAAAAGTCCAAATTTTTCAATGTTTCGATCGGCAATCATTTGCAACCGATGAATGACTTCCGGATTGGCCTTTTTACCAAATAGATGCGCGTAGCGCTTCTGCCCCTTGAGATAGTCTTCGACTGGATGTAATTGGCGAATTTTGGCCACATTTTTCACCATCCCATACTCCGCTTCAAACACGGGGAAAAGACCTGTTAGCGTTGCCAGTCGAGCCATCTCTACACTCTTAGAAGAGTGAAAGCCCCATCCCAACGGGCAGGGCACCAGAATATGCAGGTAACGCGCGCCGTGAAAACTCATAGCTCTAAAAACCTTTCGCTCCAAATCGTGCAAATCGGCAATCGTCGCTGTCGCCACATAGGGAATACCGTGAGCCATGGCAATTTGAGGCACATTTTTACCCTGCCCGAAAGCGTTACCGTCATAGCCTGTGGTTGGCATTGTCGTGGCTGTGCGTGCAGCGGGCGGTGTAGCCGAAGAGCGCTGTATACCCGTATTCATATAAGCTTCATTGTCATAGCAGATATAGAGCACATCATCATTGCGCTCAAACATTCCTGACAAACACCCAAAGCCGATATCGGTGGTCCCTCCATCGCCGCCTTGAGCAATTACCCGCGCCGGTTTCTTGCCACTTTTTTGTCCTAAAACCTTAAAAGCCGCGGCCATTCCGGTGGCCACAGCGGCCGTATTGCCAAAAAGCGAGTGAAACCATGGAATCTGCCATGAGCTTTCCGGATAAGGGGTGGAAAACACCTCCAGGCATCCGGTCGCGTTGCAGGCGGCCAGTTGCCCGCCTGTTGCCGCAATGGCAGCGTCAATCGCATAACGCGCCCCGAGCGCTTCCCCGCAGCCTTGGCAGGCACGGTGACCAGATGTCAGGGAATTGTGGCGCTTTTCACTAGACTGAACCGTTCTGAGTTCTTTATCCAGCAAACGATTGCCTACAGTAAAAGTGCCTGTCTGGTAAAAACGAATGGGATTGTCTTGCATCTTTTACTCCTGAATCGTTTCTCGGGTTGCGACATCATGCATGACAGATTCGGGTAAAGGGCCGCAACGCCGGGAGGCCTGTTCGCGCTCAAGTTGTCTACGAACCAAATCTTCATCCAAATCCATGAAGGTGGTGTCGGACAATGTTCCCTCATTGGCTGCCCGCAAAATATCCTTTATGCTCTTTTTTGTGATGGCCCGGCCTCCCAAGCCCCCGATCACGCTCTTGATCGCCACTTCTGAGCAACGCACCGCATTGACAACATCTAACAACACGACTCCTCCCGATCCTGCCCCTATCGCGCGATCCAACACAATGGCTACCCGCGCGCCTTGCAGAGCCTCTCGAACCGCCTGCATCGGGAAAGGTCTGAAGCAACGAAGAGAAACCACGCCGACTTTCAATCCTTCGGCTCTTAATTCATCCACCGCGTCCTCAATCGTTCCCACGCTGGAACCCATGGCCAAAATCCTAACCGCCGCATCTTCGCAACGATATGTCTTCAATAGGCCGCCGGAGTCCCGTCCGAATCGCTCTTTAAACAACTGGGCGCTCTTTTCAATACAACTTAAGGCACTGATGTGTTTAGCATGGGCAAGATAGCGAACTTCCGTAAAAGCTTCCGGTCCGACCATGGCACCGATTGTGACCGGATCGCTTGGATCGAGCACCTGTCTTGGCGTATATGGTGGCAAATAAGCATCAACCGCTTGTTGTTCCGGAATATCCACTCGGTCAACCGCATGAGTGAGCACAAACCCATCCATACAAACCATGACCGGAAGACTCATGATTTCGGCTATTTTGAAGGCCTGAATATGCACATCGACCGCTTGCTGATTGTCTTCGACAAAAAGCTGGATCCAGCCGCTGTCACGCTGTGACAAGGAGTCGGAATGGTCATTCCAAATGTTGATTGGAGCGCCAATTGCACGGTTGGCCACCGTCATCACGATGGGCAATCCCAGCCCCGCCGCGTTGTATATGGCTTCCACCATGAAAAGCAAACCTTGCGAAGCCGTGGCCGTATAGGCTCTCGCCCCGGCCACCGACGCGCCGATTGATGTGCTCATCGCAGCGAATTCACTTTCAACATTAATAAATTCACAGGGATTGATCTTTCCTTGGCGAACCAAGTTTCCCAAACTTTCCACAATATGCGTCTGAGGTGAAATCGGATAGGCGCAAATAACTTCAGGACGACAAAGAGCCACTCCAAGGGCCACCGCCTGACTACCTTCGATCTGTTTTAACATACGCGCTCCCGTTATCTAAACCTTTTCGGTGAGGTATTCATAGGCTAACCGAGCCACCTCGGCATTAGCTTCAGCCACTTTCCCACTAAATCGTTCAGCGTAGGCGGCCTGAACACTCTCAAGTTTCAGCTGCCCGGTCATGGCGGCATATCCCGAGAGCATCGCAGCCCCTGGCAAAGGCCGACCTATTTTTTGCATCGCAAATCTCGTGGCCGGAACCGTTCTAACATGCCCCTCGGGCATCGTCTGAGCGATTTTGTCCAACCCCAACTCTTCGAGTGAATGCTCACTATTGATGAGAACATAACCTTGAGGGTGAAGACCGGCAAAAACATCGACTTGTTCCAAAAGTGTTGGATCCTGCACCAAAACAACATCGGGCTCTTGAATGGGCTCATGCAACCGGATAGCTTTCTCATCGACACGGGCGAAAGCCACTACCGGCGCGCCCGTCCTTTCCGATCCGAAGCTAGGAAACGCCTGAGCAAAATGACCCTCCATAAACGCGGCCACAGAAAGCATTTCCGCGGCAGTCACCACTCCCTGACCCCCTCTTCCATGCAAACGAATTTGATACACTGTTCAGACCTCCTTTACAGAAAGGTTTCTGCAGCCACGTTTGAGGCTGCTGAGTTTTCCAATCAAGCGAAACATTAAATTTCTTTTTTCCTACTTTAGCAAAGGTTTTACGATTTAGAATATCCAAATGGATAGGAAGATTTTTTCTAAAGCTTTTCTTTTTCCTGTTGTTGGAGTCGGTCATGCATTTATTGCGGCGTTTATCGTTGTGTGCTCTTCCTTTATTGTTGAGCGCTTGTGCCTCATTTCAGACAACCTCTGTCAATCCTCCTGAAAGTTCCAGAGAGGTGTTACGGTTGGAGGCCTCGGGAGAGCAGGTTTTCCGTTGCGTGCATGATATGAAGGGATGGTTTTGGCGCTTCGAAACCCCCAACGCCTATCTGTTTAATCCGATCAACGGCCAGGCCGTAGCCAAACACGGCTACCGCTTTTCATTCGTTCATAACGATGGCTCCAGAATTGCCTCCTCCCGTATAACCAGTATTAAGGAGGGAGACGGTAAAAATCTTCCCGACGCTCTCTTCACGGTCACCTCTCCTGCCAATAGCGGAGCATTCTTAGGCGTGCGCTACATTCAGCGATTAAATGCCAAGGGGGGCATCCCTCAAGTCAAATGCACGCCGGCGCGCGAAGGCAGGCTTAACAAAATCCCCTTTGAGGCTGAATTTATCTTCTGGCGATAACGCAAGTACTGAGAAATACTCAGAAAAATACCCAAAGGACTGGAGGAACAAGGAAAATCCGTGTAAAATTAGGGGCTTGTTTTTCCCAGTTTTTTAGGGGATTTTTTCATGTCGACAGTTGGTGATTACCTGCAAAACCTGCCGCCTGATCGCCGAGTAGCGATGGCCAAAATCTGTAGCCTTATTCGCCGTTCGGCACGGGGTGTAAGGGAAAGCATGCGCCATGCCTTGGCCTTTTATGAACTTCAGGGGCCGCTTTTTGCGCTGGAATCCGGTGAGAAATCCATGACGTTATATGTCGCCGAAGAGTCCGTGATTGAAGCATTCAAGGACAAACTTCAGGTGGACATGGATCACCGAAGCATTTTGTTTAATGATTTAAATCGTATTCCGCTCGATAATATTGAAAAGATTGTTCGAGACTCGGTGACAGCCCGCCGTAGCCGTGTGGCTCAGGGTGAGGTGCCGACTCAAGCTCAGATGCTTGCCATCTGGGGGGTGACTGAAGAGGATGCAAAAGCACCGCCACCGGTTGTGCGCATTTCTATGAAGAGCCGGGATGAAGAAGTCATCGAAATCATTGATGATACAAAACAAGCGAAGAAATAAGGTATCCGATCTCGGAGCAACGATAAGCGAGCCCTCACGGCTCGCTTTCTTTTCAATCACTCTCATAGCTTTTATTGACAAACCCTATCCAAATTCTGCTTCTGTCAGTATCCTTACGTCTGATCATGTCTGAATTAAAAAACAAAGCGTCCCGTAATAACCGTCAATTGACTGTTAAAGTCGCAGTGACTTTGGCATGCAAAATTGCCATTATTGCCTGTCTGGGATTTCTTTTTTTTGGTTCGGACAAACGGGTAGAGACCGACCCGCAGTCTGTTGGACAGGCGCTTCTGGCTGACACCGCACCGGTCTCTTCTGCGGCAGAAAGCAATAATTCCCACTAACTGCCGCAGCTAATCTCTTCAAAAGGTTCTTTTTATGATTTCGACCGAATTAGTTGATCTTTCACGGTGGCAGTTCGCGCTGACCTCCATGTATCACTTCATTTTCGTGCCGCTGACGCTCGGGCTTTCATTTATGTTAGTCGTCATGGAAGCTTGCTATGTGGTGACCGGAAAAGAAGTCTACAAAGACATGACAAAATTCTGGGGCAAACTTTTTGGCGTCAACTTCGCGCTGGGGGTTGCCACCGGTATCACGATGGAATTCCAATTTGGCACGAACTGGGCCTACTATTCGCACTATGTCGGCGATATTTTGGCCTTTTTCTTGGAATCAACCTTCATCGGACTCTTTTTCTTTGGTTGGAAACGTCTTAAAAAATCCACTCACCTGATTGTGACGATTTTCATGGCCTTGGGTTCCAACCTTTCAGCCCTTTGGATTTTGATCGCAAACGCCTGGATGCAATACCCGGCTGGCTCTGAGTTCAATTTCGAAACCATGCGCATGGAAATGACCAATTTCTTTGAGGTGATTTTAAGTCCCTGGGCTCAAGCCAAATTCGGCCACACCATTGCCGCGGGCTACGTCACCGGCGCTCTTTTTGTTTTAGCTGTGTCTGCTTGGTATATGCTCAAAGGCCGTGACTTGGAATTTGCCAAACGGTCTTTCCGCGTCGCGGCGGCTTTCGGTTTAGTTGTCTCGATTTTTACCATCCACCTAGGGGATGAGTCGGGCTATCTCGTTGCCAAAGATCAGCCGGCCAAGATGGCCGCGATGGAAGCCGCTTGGGAAACCGCTCCGGCTCCGGCTCCGATGACTATTTTCGGTCTCCCTGACGAAGAAAACCAAGTCACACGGGCCAATGTTGAAATCCCCTGGCTTTTCGGCATCATCGCCACACGCTCCCTTGATACGCCGATTCCCGGCATTAAGGATTTGATTGAACAAAATACCCAACGCATCCAAAACGGCATTGTGGCCATGCAAACGCTGACGGCTTTGCGAAAAGACCCTGATAACGCCGCCTTGCGTGAACAATTTAGTGCCGTTAAAGACGATTTGGGCTACGGAATGCTTTTGCGCAAATACACGGAAGATCCGTCTCGCGCTACGCCTGAAATGATCGCTCAAGCCGCGCAAGACACCATTCCCGGTGTCAACATCATGTTCTGGAGCTTCAGAGCCATGGTGGGCTGCGGTATTGCGCTTTTATTAGTCTTTGCCTTCGGTCTTTACTATTCAGCTAAGGATTTGATCACCTCTCGCCGTTGGCTTTTAAAGGCAAGCTTTTTAGCTCTGCCCTTACCCTGGATTGCCTGTGAATTGGGTTGGATGGTGGCTGAATACGGCCGTCAACCGTGGAGTATTTATGAAATTCTCCCCGTGCATCTTTCCACTTCCACATTGTCTGTCGGAAGTGTCATGGGCTCGCTTATCGGTTTTGTCCTTCTGTATTCCGCCCTTTTGGTTGTGGAAATGTGGCTCATGATCAAACTGATTAAGACCGGGCCGAGTTTCTTAGGTACCGGCCGTTATTTCTTTGAACGCAACCGTTTAAATGACAAGGAGTAAAGCATCATGATCGATTATGAAATCCTGAAACTTGTCTGGTGGCTTTTCGTTGGTGTCCTTTTGGTTGGCTTTGCCGTTATGGACGGCCAAGACATGGGGGTGGGGTCGCTTTTGCCCTTCTTGGGTAAAAACGACACCGAACGCCGCGTGATGATTAATACGGTTGCTCCCCACTGGGACGGCAACCAAGTCTGGCTTTTAACGGGAGGCGGCGCTATCTTTGCCGCTTGGCCTCTTGTTTACGCCACGGCCTTCTCCGGACTTTACTGGGCGCTCTTTATCGTGCTTGCCGCCCTTATTTTGCGTCCGGTAGCCTTTGACTACAGAAGTCGGGTGCCCGCTGAAAAATGGCGCACCTCTTGGGACTGGGCTTTGTTTATCGGCAGTTTCGTGCCGCCCATCATTTTTGGCGTGGCCTTTGGCAATATGCTCCAAGGCGTGCCGTTTTTTTATGATGCGGCGTTGCGCGAGATCTACACCGGAAGCTTTTGGGCCCTTTTGAATCCCTTTGCCCTTTTGTGCGGCGTGGTTTCCATTGCCATGATCATTTTCCATGGCGCCAACTATTTGATCCTTCGCACAACCGGACAACTGCAAGCTCGTGCCCGTAAAGTCGGTCTGATGGCCGGAACGGCGACAGCGGTGTTGTTTGCTTTAGGCGGCATCTGGGTTTACTTCGGCATTCAAGGTTATGTCGCAACCGACATCAATCCCGCGGGCGTTGCCAATCCCCTTTTAAAGAGCGTACAAGTAAGCGATGGCGCATGGTTTACGAATTTCTTCAATTATCCCGTGCTCTTTGTCGTTCCTGTCTTGGGCATTGCGGCTGCGTTAATTGGGGTTTTGTGTGAATACGTCTGGCGTCCACTTTCAGCGGTTTTGGCTAGCGCTGTGAGCATTCTTTGCATTGTGCTCACACCGTTAATCGCCATGTTCCCTTTTATTCTGCCGTCTTCGAGCCATCCGGTCTCTTCGCTCACCATGTGGGACTGCACAAGCTCTCAGCTCACTTTACAGGTGATGTTTATTGTGACGCTTATTTTCCTACCGATCGTTTTGATCTACACAGGATGGGCTTACAAGGTGATGAGCGGGAAACTTACGGCTCAATACATTAAAGAAAACGACAAGTCGCTTTATTAAGGAGTAACTCTATGTTCTACATTTATTGGTTTGTCGGGTTGCTTTTAGCGATTGTCTTCGCCGTTTTGATGGCAGCCATGTATGAACTCAAAAGTGACGACGCTTCGCAAGAAAAATAATGGCTAAGGGCGTTGTTATTATCACTCGCTTTATTTCCATCGTGGCTGAAATCTATGCCGAAATCGGGAGGTTGGATGAATGTGATCAAGGTAACACTGGGCTTCCTTGAACTTGCATTTGCACTTAAATTCTTATCGGTTGCCGATTTGGCTTATGGCTGGAGAC
>ENA-UESK01001233-UESK01001233.1-human-gut-metagenome-genome-assembly--contig:-NODE-1233-length-10289-cov-4.176949_pt1 | contig 10289 bp, 4 predicted proteins | sample MGYA00243006_ERZ508007 | MGnify/ENA primary metagenome ERZ508007 (study PRJEB26167, sample SAMN06115452) | human gut metagenome | host: Homo sapiens | place: China:Jiangsu | collected 2015-08-21... | reverse complement strand
CATCCCTTATTCGCTTTCTTATCAATAGGATAGCCTATCCTTTACGAAACAACCGATTCCGTAAACAAACCTCCCGTTTTCCCTCTTCAAAAACGCAAGATCTAAATGATGGTCTAGACTAGTCGTTTTGGTATGGCGAAGGATAATTAAAGAGTTGAGAGATATTTAATTAACACTATTATTAATATTTAAATTAGAGATTATGAACAAGAGAATTTCTACTATGTTTGCGTCGTTCTTGCTTATGGCAGGTGTGGCGTTTGCTGCGGATGGAACTACTTATTCTCAGAAAGAAGCTAAGCCAACAGAAGGTCTGAAAGTCTATTTGGGAAATGAAGAGGGTACATCTTTCTTGAAATCAGCGAAAGTGACGGACGCTGCTTATAAGTTTGCGAATACCGTTACAGAAGGCGAAGCTGGTGTCTTCACGGTTACAGGCGTAAAGACCGAGAATGGTAAATTGATGTTTAAACTGGTAGACGCTGCTGGAAAGGTGGTTTATGGTAAGGAAGGATCCACGGTTGTTGAGGCCGCTAGCGAGGATGATGTGAAGAAAGGTTATTGTTGGTTTACTTATGATGACAATAATACCGCTGATAACTATAATGATGATAAAATTACATTAGGAGGTAAACCTTTGGCTTATGATATGGCTACTGCCGCAAACGTAGCAAAAATGCTTATCGCTAAAAAAGGAACAACCTCTAATGATTTAAACAGCAATCTTTCCGGTAAAGGTTTCTCTTTTAAATTCCCGAACGCCGCTTCCGAGGCTGACGTGAATCCGTTTGGAGAGCAGATGTTCGCTATCGACGCTTCTACTGTTAATTCTACATTGGAGTTTGGTGAGACTGAGGTTTCCGGCGAGTGCTTCGTTGTAGCTAACGCCGCCGGTTTGAAGTTGGCTAAAGAGGGTGGTGTAACCGCGGATAACTTGAAAGCCGCTACTTTCATCGTATTGAACCCGAACGCTACATTCGGTATCACGAGCTTGGATGCTGCTAAAGGTGAGGGTTTCGGTTTCACTACCGTAAAGGGCGAGAAACTGAACGCTACCAATGTTAAGAAAGACGGTAAGATCGCTTTCATGAACGCTATCTATAGTGTTTCTGAAGATGACTTGGCAAACAAGGCTGGTCAATATACGATCAAGATGACAGGTGTGAAGGTAACGAAGGGCACAGATGAGAACTTTGGTTCAGAGTTAACTGTTTATGTAGGAGCTTATTCCTTGACCACTGGTGGTTTGAAGACTTATATCACTACGAAGGGTTCCACTGATAAGCTTTCCTTGGCCCAGACTACAGGAAATACATGGGCAAAGGCTTCTGATCTGTTGAAGACTGACGGTGCCGCTATCTATAATATCTACTTCACAGGAACTAAACCTGCCGATGGTGAAGAAGGTGAGTCTTTGTATGGTAAATATTTGGTTTCTACGTATGCGAAGACTGAAGAGCCTCGTGCTACCGCTTCTTTCTCTAAGGAGGCTTTGGCTCCTGCTAAGGTTGACTTGAAGGCTCCTGTTGCACAATGGGTAATTGTAGATATGCAGGGGTCCGGTGCTGTTACGTTTAATAATCTTGAGACGAATGAAACGTTTAATGCTAATTTGTATAAGACAGACAAGGCTGGAATTTATCAAGCCGTAAAGACTTCGGTTGGTGATATTCCTGCCGAGAATATCAAATTAGTTGCCGTAAGCGCTAATGATGGCTTCTTGGCTCTTTCTGACGCTCAATTGAAGCAAAAGGCTCAGTTGGTATTTAATGGCGAGTCCTCTGTTGCCGTAGAGAAAGTGTATATGAACTATAATACCGATGGTTCTAAATTTGAGCCGGTAAGTGATGCCGCTAAGAGCTTGGAGAAGGCAGAGGCTGTTAAAAATAATGTTGAGTACATCTATTTGAAGGATGACGAGGTGGCTAAGAAGAAAGCGGATATGTTGACTATTCAAGCTTACTATTTGGTTGACGATAAGAAGGGTTTGAAGCATGAGAATTCTGATTATAAGTTGGTTGATCACAACGATAAGAAAGCGGACAATCTTTCTCGCTTGGTATTCAAGAAGAACGTTGACGGCACTTATTCCGTAATTTGCTTGGATGATGCTCTTAACGCTGACGAGGCTGCCGATAATTATAATGACGTTGTCAAGGCTGACGCTAAAATGTTGAAAGTGGATGTGAATACTCCTAGCTTCGATGAAGTTCTAGTTGGTGCGGAAAAGGCGGATTATGCGAAAGTAGTGGTAGATTTCTTCCAGATGGGTGCTAGCTTGGATGCTGTTCCGAGACATGCGACATTGGATAGTGAGGAAGGTTCAATCTCCTTGAAGGAAAACAAGAATGGTATCCTTGAGGGTATCATTGGCGCGGAGGGTTTGACTTTCTGGTTGGATACGGCGGATAGCAAGGCAGAACTTCCTTCTTTCTATATCTCTAAAGGTATCGCTGAAGGTGACTCCGTTGCTCCGGTAAGAAATTTCTTGTATTTCGCTCAAGACTCATTACGTTATTGGAATGAGGCTCAAGCTAAGTTTACTTATGACGAGAACTATGGTTTGGAAGGTACTTATGGAGCTGAAGCTGATCAGAATACAGATGTTAAAGCCATTTTCCGTCCGGCTACTTTAGCAGGTGTCGATACGATCAATACAACTGTAAACGGAAAGAATGTGGTTGTTGCGGCAGAAGCTAAGGAAGATGTTTGCCTTGGAGGTATAAATAACTTCAAATTTTATATCACGAAGTTGGATGGTGCTTACTCGGTGAGACCGGTAGATCAACCTACAAAATATTTGTATGCGTTGAACGGTAAGTTAGGCTTTACTACTGATACTTCTAAAGCGTTGCCGGTAACAGTAGGTGAGGGTAATCCTACATCTAATGAGTCTATCGATAACTCTGCGTCTTCTTCTATCGTAGTAACAGGCAACGCCGGTTCCGTAACGATCCAAGGCGCTCAAGGCGAGACTGCTTATGTTCGCAACTTGTTGGGTATGCCGTTGGCAGAGACAGTTGTCACTTCCGATAACGCTACGATCGCTGTTCCTGCTGGAATCGTTCTTGTAACGGTTGGCGACGAGACTGTAAAGGTGGTCGTTAAATAAGACATGTAAAGGAATAATGAAAAGATAAATCGAAAATCATTCCCGTGCGGATTATCCAAGTACCCCGAGAGGGCGAACAAGCGGGAATGGATTAATATTAATACTAAAGTAATAAATTAAAGTTCATCCGTAAGTACTTCCGTGAGGATGGAAACGGATCAAAGGCAAGGGGAGACAGTATTGCGCTGTTTCCCCTTATTTGTTGATAAAGGTAGATAAGGGCTTTGTTGGTGAAATGGACGGTATTCGATCTTTTTGATTGATATAAGGGGGATATCGTGACATACCCTTTTTGAGAGAGGTATGAAGTAGGGGAGATCGGAGGGGTATAAATAGCCTTTTTCATGCAAAAGGACCACTTTTTACACACGATAGGTGGTAAAAGGCAGTGCGACTAGTCGTGTTTGGCAACGACAGTAGTGCCGTTGGGCATCGTAAACAGTCATGAATAGGGTTGTTAGTACTCATGAATGGGCATCGTAACCCTGTTATATCCCTGTCGTAACTCAATGAGATAGCCCGGATAAGCTATAGGATATGAATTAGGATGAATTAAATTCGCTAGGATAAAAGGCTGTTTTTAACTAATGCGGTATAAGACAAATGATTGCTAATATTTTTTCTCGTATTTGGGGATAAGCTGTACGTTTGCCCGAAAAAAGTGATTCTCCGGCAGTTGAGTTTACAAATTGACAAAATGCCAAGGTGCTTTTTTTGTGAGCTTATAGGAAGGGCTAGATCCGAAAACAAACCTTGATTTTAGAGAATGGCATGGGATAAATTCCATGCTTGTACGTGCTTTATTCCTTCTTTGGAAGGAAGCGGCAGATCATCGAGCGAGACAACGATCTTCTCGTAATTATCCTCAATGGCCTCTAACGAGGCATATTCCCGTTCGATGGTTTCTTTGTCGATTAGTAAATAAGTGGATTGGAGATAGATAACCCTCTCTCCTTTGATAGCGACGAAATCCACCTCTTTGTTCTTTATGCTGCCTACGTATATTTGATAGCCGGCCCTTAATAAATCTAGATAAATGAGGTTTTCTAGTTTATACCCAATGCCGTAGCCAAAGCCTTGATATAAATAATTGTTGAAACCTAGGTCATTGATGTAATACTTACAATTCCCGGCGATGGTCTCCTTTCCCTTGATTTGGTATTTCTCGACTTTATGTACCAAAAAAGTGTCCTCTATGTAACTAATGTAGGAGGCGATCGTATCATAGCTGGTCTTCCTTCCCGAGCTCTTGAAATAATTGGTGATATTCCGAATTGATATTAAATTAGATGCGTTATTTACCAGATAGACAAAAATGTCCTCAAGCAACTTAGCGTCTTTTATGTTTTGTCTTTGTATGATATCACGTAGTAATACGGTGTCTTTTAATGCGGATATATAATTTCTTTGTACTTCTGGTTGAGATAGATGGTATAATTCAGGCATGCCACTACTTTGCATATATTCTAGGTAGTGTATCTTGTTATTTTCTTTTTGGGTGATTCCAAGAAACTCTGTGTATGAAAAAGGATAGATGGCAAATTCCACATAACGTCCGGCTAATAACGTGGCGAGTTCTCCAGATAGCATTTTAGAGTTGGAACCACTGATGAATAACTCATATTCGGCGGTATAGTCTTGTGAGTATGAGTTGGCGAAGCGTTCCCATCCCTCTACATTTTGGATTTCGTCAATGAACAGATAGATACGACCTCGAGGATTTATTTGTTTTAAGTAGAGATTAAACAGGGAATCAAGATCTTCATTGGTTTTCAAAAAATAAAAGGCGGATAGCTCACAGTTAATGAAGAATATATTTCGGGGATTTACTCCACTATTGGCGAGATGGCTAGCTAACTGACGAAGGAGATAGCTTTTCCCTACACGTCGCTGTCCTACCAAGACTTTGATTAATCTGTTTCCGGTGTAGGATAATATCCTATCTAAATAATCTTGCCGTTTATAGCCTGTTGGAAAATCGTTTCCACCCCATAGGTTATATTTCTTTAATTTCTTAAATCTATCGTCCATACTCGAAACTTTTGCGTAAAAGTACAAAAGTTTCGAATGAACTCGAAACTTTTCCCGTTAAGAATGGGATATACCCTCAAAAAAATAACGGCAACCGCCTTCCGCCGAAAGCCGAGTTGCCGTTCAAAGTTAGGAATAAGGTTTGGTTTGTTCCTTTGTAATGATTCTAACATTAATATGTAATGAGAGTTTTCTACATTTTATCGATACAAAAGTAAATGCCACTTGTTACGATTTGATTACGGGAGTGTTACATTTTTAGTAAAGGTCTCGCCAAATCGGTTGATAACCTTGATCTGTACGTCTTTGACTCCGGCAGAAGGGTGGCAACGGAATAAGTGCGATGTATGATATCCGGAAGGTTTTCCGTGCATGTCGATATAGTCTTGGTCTTCATCATCGAATTGCTCCATGCGACCTTTCTCTATGCCGTTTTCGCTCCATGTAACTTGGTAGGTCGGGTCCCAATCCCATACGTTCACCACTAGGTAATCCGCTTGCGATTTGAACTCATTCGGCTTATAAACCCTGAATTGATAATCCGAATCATGGCCGGTTGCCTTATAATACCAAGTAGCGGTATTCCCTTTCACCTCAACGACCAGATAACCGTTCGGGGCGCCGCACCGGTTTACATGGCCGGCCCACCAAGCTCCGCAAGCGGCTCCGATATTATGCTCGTACAGATTCGGTGTGACTTGGTTGTTCTCGAAGAAATGCGTATGTCCAGCGAAGATATGGACATTATAAGGGCTGACGATCTCTTTCAGGCTCTCAGCGTCCTCGGCGTTTCCTCCCCCTTTATCCGTCTGGTTGAATACCGGGGCATGTACGTTGATAAATACAAGTGTCCCGGGTTTAACGTAACTCAGGTCGTTTTTCAGCCATTCCAGTTGTTCCTTTCCGAAGCGTTCGTCATATTTCTTGTCTTTATAATAATCAATATCTTTTAAGGTGATGATATGTGCATCCCCGACATTGAACGAATAATTGTAAGGGCCGAAATGATCCTCGTAGATACGCTCCGCATAGCTCTCCTCGGTTACCTTTTGATTGGATAAGGCTGGGTAACGTAAGTCGTGGTCGTGATTGCCGATCACGGAGAACATCGGGATGCCTAAGACCGAGACCGCTTCCTTATAAGGAGTGAATAAATCCATGCGATCCCAAGTAATGTCTCCCAGCGCCATACCGTAGACCTCTTTTCCTTGGTAGCGCTCTATAGTCTGCTTCAAGTCGGGGATGGTCTCTTCACGGAAACGTTTCATCTGCCGTTCGTCGATGGTCTGAGGATCGGAGATTGCCAAGTAGACAAACCCGTCGATTGGCTGTTTCCTAGGGGTGAGCGTAAAATCATGTTCATTGATCTCCTTACTTTTATCAAGTTGCTGATAGAAAAGATCCGGTATACCTTTTGTTTGCTCGATCTCATAGTCACCCGGTACGGAGAGGTAGACAAAGCGGCTTTTGTCCAGATTCGAATCTAGGCTATATTCTCCCCGCTCATTTGTTTGCGTGAAATTATAACCATCCGTAACGACTACGCCTTGTAGCGGTTTGCCTGCCGTATCGGATACAGTGCCTCTTACGGTAGCGGCTTGCGCTATCCAAGTGGATAACGCAAGTAAAAGCGTGAATGATAAGAATTGTCTCTTCATCGTAATTTTTTTTATGATTTGAATATAGAATATGTTAGTTAGAATTTATAACGTACGCCGATTTGAATCTGCCAAGGGTTTCCGTTCATATTGGATACACCCGTGTTTTTGTTTACGTTATATACGTATTGCTTCTTCTCCGCGTCAAAGCTCTTGATGGAGTAGATATTCTGCTTGCCTAGATTATGTCCGGCACCCCAGTCCTTGTTCAGCATATTCAGGAAATTGAAAAAGTCTATCGAGGCCTCGATGGAATGAGTCTTATAGATCTTGAAGTTCTTGTTCAAGCGCAAATCGAAAGTACCGTAGAAGCCATTTACGCCACCGTTACGCTCGGCAACCTTCCCATAGTTTTTACGGATATAATCTTTTACGCTCTTCTCCGCTTCCGGATTGTCCAAGATCGCTTGGATACCCTCACGAAGATATTGAGGCGTATTACTATCGTTCGGGTCATAAATATAAGCCAAGTCATTAGATGATACGAAATCACCGTTCATATTACCACTAACCGCTAAAGAGTAACGGGTCCCACCGATCCCGGAGAAACGCAAGCCTACGCTGATTCCCCAGAAAGAAGGAGCCGTACCGTAGAATACGACCTTATGGCGGAATTGGTTGTCCGAGTAAGTCATGGTACTCAAATCACGAGGATCATCTTTTACCATCAAGGCTAGAGTCGCTGTATTCGCTACGTTACCGTTGTAAGAGGTGTTATCCTTGGAATCGTTCCACGTATAGCTGAAAGAAAGTTCGCCATCCTTGAAATAACGCCAAGTTCCATCTACGACGAACGCGTATTGGTTGATTTTTCCATCGCTGATTAATTCCAGCACACGGCCTACCTTATCACTTTTACGTCCTTGCATCCAGTCGGTAGCTCCGTTCTCGGTATTGATACTCTCGGCGGGGACGAACACGCCACGATTCCCCTCGGCGGCGATACGGAAGTAAGGCTCATCCACCATATTACGGTCTACGTACATATAATTATGGCGTGCCCAGTTGGCGTAAGCACTGATACCTACCCGCAAGCGATCGGAGAAGAAATGCGTGTAGCTGGCGTTCAACTTATATACTACCGGTACACGGGCATCCTTACTATTCATATTGATCGTGCTGATCTTTTGGATATTCGGGTTGTTGAATAAATCAACGCCCGGAGCGGTAGAAGGATCTTTGCGGTATGCCGGGAAATTCGGTGTCGGAACCAAATTGCCTTGTATATCCACGGACGCTACCTTCGTACCGTCGAACAGCATATTGTTGATCATGGAATAGTTGTTTAAATCCGAACCGAAGATACCGGCGCCAAGGCGGATAATATCTTGATGTTTATCATTCACGTCCCACGTGAATTGAACGCGGGGTTGCAACTGGAAGGTGGAGATTACGTTGTCCGTACGTAAGCCTAGTTCGTCATAAACAGTCTGGTTAAAGTTCGCGTGGTTGAAATAACGGGTATAATCCGCACGGATACCGGCCATGACCTCGAATCCGGTGAAAAGCTTCGTTTGTAATTGTCCGTAGATAGCGGAGTTCAAGGTATTCATCTTTACGGTAGGATCATCTACCAAGGCGATTTCCCGGGCATAGCGGTAAGGAGTCATATGCTCGAAATTATCCAGTCCCGTGAAATAAAACCGTCCGTTCATCTCACTACCGTAGAGTGATTTCATATTGGTGTACATGAAGTCCGCTCCGAATGTATAGTTGATGCGGTCCGTATTATAATACATATTGTCTACCAATTGAAGTACATTATCCTTGAAATGTTCGGGAGCGTAGCGTTGACCTCCAAGTTGGATGGAAGTGTACATGCTCTTGTCACCAGATATAGATTCCACGTTCTCTACGATTGCTCTTGGGATATTAGAGCTTGGCAATTGCTTGTTCGGGGTCGTGGCCTCGTAAACCAAGAAATGTTGAAGCTTCAACTCATTGGTCAGCTTTGGGCTTAATACCGAGCGTAAGGTAGCGAGTAAGCTGTTGTTATGCGATTTGCGATCGATCCAAACCTCGTAAAGATTGATGCTGGAGTTATCGCTCTCGCTCTGTTTATTATCCTCGTTGATGAAATTATTGCGAATGGTTAACAAGTTGGTAGCGTTCAACTGCCAGTCGATACGGGCGAAGACTGCGTTCGTCTGCTTCTTCTTGCCGAACTCCCCGAATTGAGGATCATTGGAGACTCCGTATTTAGTACGGGCGATATCCAGATAACGGTCTAGCGTAGATTGAGTGACATTATAGCGAGACTCGTCCGCCGCCGTCTTGATATCCGCTATATAAATCGGACGGGAATCCTGTTGGTGATCCCATACGACATAGAAGTGCGCACGGTCTTTCACGATCGGGCCTCCCAAAGAGAAACCATATTGATAGGTAGAGAAGTCGGAAGTCGATTTATTTCCCCGTATATCATAGGAGCTGGATAACCAATCGGCACGACCGAATCCGAATACACTTCCGGTGAAAGTATTGGTTCCTGATTTCGTGACAGCGCTCACGGTGCCGCCCCCGGAACGTCCGTTGGTCACGTCATATTGATTGGTTACCACCTCAAACTCGCGGACGGCTTCCATGGATATCGTATAAGCGCCGGAAGTCGTTCCGCTCGCTACGGTTCCTTTAGCCGTCATACCGTCGATGGTGTAATTCGTTGAGGATGATAATTGCCCGGCGATATTTCCTCCGCTACTCAATGGCGAGAGATCCATCAGGGATGTGAAGTTACGGCCGTTTACAGGAAGCTTCGTGATATTTTGAGCGGAGATAGATGTTGCCGCACCGATCTTCGGAACCATGTTCTTCAAGGAATTAGCGACTACCTCGACGGCTTGTATTTCCACCGATTCCTCCGCCAGCTTGAAATCCACTCGAAGCATATCCCCTTGGTTCAATGCGTATCCTGTCTTTTTCTGTTCCCCATAACCGATATAAGAAGCTGTAACGGTATAAGGAGAACCTAGCGGAAGCTGCTTGATGGTGTATTCTCCTTTATCGTTCGTGATAGAGCCCGTGAAGAATCCGGTAGATTCATTCTTGACTTGGATCGTGGCTCCGATCACTGATTCCCCTTTATTATCCACGACCGTACCGGTGATAATGGCTTGCGTTCCTTGTGCGCATAGGAGCGCCGGTAAGCAATTCAAAAATAACAAACAGGCTAGTAACCTGCAAGTAATTCGTTTGTTAAACATCCTCATAATAATCTTTTTAAAATTAAACCTAAATATCTTTTACGGCGCAAAAGTAAGTGTCCGGTTTTGCAAAGAGATTACATCCGTGTGTAGGTTTAAATAAAGAAAAAAGCCTAATGAAGGATATCCATTAGGCTCAACGAGAAAATTATAAATGTGTCTATAAAGAAGAAGGTTAGTCCTCATCCAAAGTTTTGATAATGCTAGATGCTATCTTGGATGAACTCTTGCGGCTGCTCTTTCTGAGTTTATCCGGGTTCTCAAGATTCATGCAGGTAAAGAAGT
>ENA-UESK01001194-UESK01001194.1-human-gut-metagenome-genome-assembly--contig:-NODE-1194-length-10574-cov-7.481661_pt1 | contig 10574 bp, 9 predicted proteins | sample MGYA00243006_ERZ508007 | MGnify/ENA primary metagenome ERZ508007 (study PRJEB26167, sample SAMN06115452) | human gut metagenome | host: Homo sapiens | place: China:Jiangsu | collected 2015-08-21... | reverse complement strand
ATGCATCCACTCTTCCACGCAAGTCAATACTTGGGAGATGATTTCCGCTCCATGTGTATAGACAGCGCTACACATCTGTACGGCGGAAGCGCCGGCCAATAGACATTTAACGACATCTTCCCAATCATGCACACCGGTAGAGGAAGCGATACTGATTCCCGGGATCTTTCCGGATACGATAGCCGTCCAGCGAATCGTGTCACTCAAATCGGAATGATTGCTAAATACATTACCCGAAACGATCTGCATATTATTGATGTCGATATCCGGCTGGTAGAAACGATTGAATAGCACGACACCATCAGCACCGTTTACTTTCAACAAATTAACCAGTGAAGGAATATTGCTGTAATTCTTTCCGATCTTCATGATAACCGGAATCGATACGGTTTCTTTTACCTTGCGGATGATACTGACATACGTATCCCGGATACTCTCGAAATCTTCGGTCAGTTCGGTTTCCATGAAGAACACGTTCAATTCCAAAGCGTCCGCTCCCGCTAACTCAATTTGGCGGGCAAAGTCGATCCAAGCGTCCGCCTTATAGCAATTGATGCTGGCGATAATGGGGATCGTACATAATTCCTTGCTCTTCTTGATCAGTTCCAGATAATCATTTACTTGATTCGCTTTTACATAACCACGGATATAATCCGCCGCTTCGGGGTAATCGGAGTCTTGCATCAAAGCCTCGCTCTGCATCTCGATCTGCTCTTCGAAAAGAGATTTCAATACGATCGCTCCAGCACCTGCTTTCTCAAAATCCCTGTTACGTTCCGCCTTATTGGTGAGTCCGGAGCTCCCTACGATAATCGGATTGCGAAGTGTTAACCCCGCGTATTGGGTTTTAATGTCAATCATGTTGCCTATATTTAGATTTAATAATTACTTTAATATTCCCGTTCGCCAAAGATACTGGTACCCACCCGTATCAAGGTGCTTCCTTCTTGGATAGCGATCGGGTAATCGTGGCTCATCCCCATGGATATCTCCTTGAAATCGACATTATCTTTACAGAGCGTCTCTTTCAGTTCGATAAATAAATCATGGATCTTGCGGAATTCTTCCCGTATCAACCCCGTATCATCGGTATTGGTAGCCATGCCCATCAATCCGCAAATACGAATATGCTGGAATTCGGCCAAGGACTCGTCACGCAACAACTCCTTGCATTCCTCAGGACTGAGTCCGTGCTTGGATTCCTCTTGCGCCACATGGATCTCCAATAATACCCGGATCGTGCGGTCGTGTTTTTTCGCTTGTTTATTCACCTCAGCCAAAAGCTTCAAGGAGTCTATGCTATGGATCAAATGAATAAAAGGAGCGATATCTTTTACCTTATTGCTTTGTAACGGGCCGATAAAATGCCATTCGATATCCTCAGGTAGTACTTTTTGCTTGGCGCTCAGTTCCTGTGCCCTGCTTTCGCCAAACACCCGCTGTCCGGCGTTGTAAGCCTCCCATAGAGCTTCCACCGGGTGAAACTTAGAGACGGCAACCAACGTCACCCCTTGCGGGAGCGACGTTTTCAGTTGTACTATGTTTTGAGCGATACTCATGTTTTTATCCTCTTTGTTCAGCTTGTTGTTTTTGCTCCGCTATCAGTTCCTCGCCACTTTTCTTCTCGCCGGGAATACTGTTCGCATCGAATGGGAATACATCCATCAACTGGGTTTCCGTTACCGAGGCGATGGTATAATCCGCCAATGTACCCTTCATTCCATCTTCCAATACGGCGATGGCCTCTTTCAGCGTAGTGGCTTGGGCAAGCATTTGTGCGGCGGTTTTCTTTTCCGCTCCGCTCTTCTCGTCCAACGTGATAAAATAAACCTTGATCTTATAGAACCGATCACCATTCTCGTTGAAGAATAATTCGGATAAACGAGCTCGTTTGATGTCTGTTACCGTGAATTCACCCGTGATGAAGGGGCGGATCTCCTCGATGATGCGAGCTTCCGCTTCCGTAAAAGACAGGGCGTCTACCAAGTAAGGCTCGGTTACTTTTTTCTGCATGCCATTTTCCAGCATTTTCTCGTAAGAGACCTTACATTCAAACCAATTGTGCATATGCTTTACTTTTTAATTTAGTCTGTACTCTGTTTAAAACAACGTACAAATATAGTGGCTATTCGTCAATAAAACAACTTGCCGCAAAAGATATAATTTGTCAGGATGTCTAATTTCGCGTGTTTGTTTTCAGTTGGAATTTAAAATAGAGAGATATGGATGAGAAAGATTTGGTGGAAGGGATGCGAGAGTATATAAGTCTGTTACAAAAGGAAGGACGGTATTCCTCGGCGAAAAGTTATCAGGATGCGATGAACTCTTTTATACGGTATAGCGGGACGGATCGTATCCCATATACATATATAAATAAGGATACTCTTCGCCGGTACGAGGCTTATTTGTTGGAGAAAGGCTGCATGCGTAATACGGTCTCCACGTATATCCGCCGTTTGCGTTGTATCTATAACAAGGCGGTGGAGAATGGCGAGGCGGCGTTTATCCCTTCATTATTCAAGGGGGTTTTTACGGGTGTGGAAAGCCAGCGCAAGAAATCCTTGCCTCTGGGTGATTTGAATCGCCTGATGACTGTCCCGGTAAAAGGAGAGAAGTTGAGGAAGACACAGCTGACGCTTTGCTTGATGTTTCAATATGGGGGGATGTCGTTCGTTGATTTCGCCCATTTGAATAGGGGTAATATCAAGAACGGCATATTGGATTACAATCGCCAGAAGACCGGGACCTCTATGCGGTTGGAGGTCTTGGATACGGCGGAAGCTATGTATAAGGAGCTGGCAGGTGAGAGGGGTGGAGGCTCCGGCTATTTATTTCCCTTTTTAAGTGGGACGAAGAACGGCCATGAGGAATATCTCGAATACAATGCGGCCTTGTCCCGGTTTAACCGGAACTTGAAGACGTTGAAGGAGGTTGCGGGAATAGCCTCGGATGTGACTTCTTACACGATCCGTCATTCCTTCGCCATGGCATTGAAGGAACAAAATGTCCCCATTGAGATGATCAGCGAGTTATTGGGGCATAAGTCCATCAAGACAACCCAGATTTATCTAAGAAGTTTCTCGTTGGAGAAAATGACGGTGGTAAATAAGTCTTGCTTTGAGAATGTATATAATTATATGCCAGAGGTGGGTTGAGGCTACTTGGGGAGTAGCGTTCATTTCACGGTGCAAATGTAGCAAAAAATAGCAAATAACAAGCAATCATTAGTTTTAGTTTGTGCTCCGGCCTTGATTCTCCTTAAATCTTCGTTCTTATTCCTAGTGTATAGACATGGCAATAGAGACGAAATGATCTCGTATTTCCTACATCATCACGTCCCTTCTAAAAATCGAACATACATTCTTGTAGAGACGGGGCGTGCCCCGTCTCATCCCCTCCAAATGGTAACTTAAAGATACTATCAGACAGTGGGAGACGGGGCACGCCCCGTCTCTACAACCGGGTGATAACCGTTCTCGCACCTTTTAGGCTACTCCCCAAGTAGCCTAAGATTTCGAGAGATGGTAATTTTCAGTAATGCCACATTTAAAAATATAAAGTACTGTTTATCAAGATGATATAAAAGATTCTTGGTAGGGCTCTGAATTGCCGTGGGGTCTGTTTTCGGGCCACGGGATAACCACTAGAAAAGATAATCATAGAGATGGATATATTGACAGGCAAGTGCTCGGATAGGTTCATGGCGCATGTTCTGAAGCGACGTGACCAGGAGGCCGTCCGCTGGTACGTGCTCACGCTCCCTACCGCCGGTGGCGGGCGTGACAGGATCAGCCCCTCGAAGGGGCTGGACGCTGAGCTTTCCCGCCGTGAGCGTCGTGGGGAGGCCTTGTTCGAGTATTTCTCCCCCTCGTATGTCGAGGCGAGGAAGGTGGGCGGCAAGATGGTCAACACGAAACGGCCCCTGCTGTACAACTACGTGTTCGTCCACGCCTCGGAGGACGAGATCTTCCGCCTGAAGCGTACGCTTCCCCTGTATAATTTCCTCCCCCGGGTTTCCTCCGGCGGGCGGTCTTATTTCCCGTACCTCTCGGATCGTGAGATGGATACCTTGCGTTGGGTCGCGGCTTCTTACTCCAACGAGCTTCCCGTATACGTGCCAGATAGCGGCCGCTTGTTGAAAGGCGACCGTGTGCGTATCACCTCCGGCCCTTTTACCGACATGGAGGCGGAGGTGGTGGTGCAGCCGGGCGGTGGGCATAAGGACGTGATGGTGCGTATCCTCGACTGTCTGTGGGTCCCCTTGTTCGAGGTGAGAGCGGGGGAGTATGAGTTGATCGAGCTGAACACGGGGGGCAAGCACGTGTATACCCATTTGGACAACGACCGTCTGTCGGAGGGCTTGCACGATGCCTTGGGCCGTTACCACGCCTCTGGCGTGGTAGTGGATGAGGATGCCCGTCTGGCCCGTGAGGTCCTGCGTGGCTACGCCTCTCTCCGTGGTGAGACCGACGTGATCCGTTGCAAGCTTTACTCTTTGCTCCTTCCTGCCTATCTGCTTTTGGGCGAGTCGGATGAGTTCGATCGTTTGCTCTCCACGATGCGCAGCATGCTCCCGGTGATAAAAGCGGGGCAATCCCGTGCCTTGTTGCTGGTCACGCTGTACGGCTGTACGGACAGCAGCCTCTACCAGCGCATGGCGCACGAGCTGGTTGACCCTTGGATGGAGGAGGCCTCGCCCAAGAGGAGCAAGACCGTGTTGATACGTCGTTTACGTGATTACGACCGTTGGTTCGGGCACGGGAACGGCGATGAATAAAAGATATGAGAGAAGAGAGAGAGACATGCGGCGTCCCTTCGGGCATCCGGCTGATGAACCTGTTGCGTGAGCGTTTGACAGAGATCATGGATCGTGAGCGTGCGAACCGAAACTCAATACACCTGTATTGCACGGGTCCCTACTGGGTAGCGTTCGAGCGTTCGGCCTACCAGCTGCATCGTGCGTTCCCTGATAGCGAGACCACTCCGTTGCGCCTGTTCGCCTACCCGTTCCCGATCGTGATGGTGTCCGTTACGGATCGCTCGCTCCGCTCGTACGCCCGTAAACATATATTGAGAAGAGACGGGTCGGATTACAAGCTATTGACCGTCCCCGGGTTTCCCTTGGCGGACTACCGTGAATGGCACGCCGGCGAGGTGGAGGGATTGCCCCGGTTAAGCGAGAATTAGATAAGGGCAGAAAAGAAACGGTCGGATCCCCCGGATGGCAATGGCCGTCTCTAGCGGCTAGGAGACCCCTTGGCTTTGGCCGATAGGCTGACCCCGCTTTAACATATACCACTCCGGCCGTCCGGTGGTCCGGCCCTTTTATAATTGAGAATTGAAAATTGAGAATTAAAGAGATGATAATAGCGGTAGATTTCGACGGTACGATCGTCGAGCACAAGTATCCGGCGATCGGGCGTGAGCTTCCTTTCGCCATCGAGACGTTGAGGAAATTGCAATCGGAGCGGCATAAGCTGATCCTGTGGACGGTCCGTGAGGGAGTGCTCTTGGAGGAGGCGTTGTCCTTCTGCCGTGAGCGTGGCTTGGAGTTCTACGCCGTGAACCGTGACTACCCGGAGGAGGAGAGAGACCGGAACAACCACTTCTCCCGCAAGCTGAAGGCGGACGTTTTCATCGACGACCGCAACCTCGGCGGCCTCCCGGACTGGGGCACGATCTACGAGATGGTGACCAAGGGACTGAGCTATGAGGACTTGACGCGTAAATACGAGTCGGAATACGAGCCGGAGAAACCCAAAGGTTTCCTGTCCCGCCTTTTCCGTTAAGTCCGTGTCATCCGTGTTTAAAGAAATAAAAACGATAACAAAATAATATGAAGATCAAAAGACTACTGTTCCTATTCTCGCTGCCCCTTTTGCTGGCGGCGTGTACGTCTTACAAGAACGTGCCCTACCTCCAGAACCCGGAGGCGGTGAACGATCTCGAGGGGACGCTTCCCCTGTATGACGCCAAGATCATGCCCAAGGACCTGTTGAGCATCACGGTCAACACGACGGACCCTCAGGCGGCGGCCCCGTTCAACCTGACGGTGCAGACCCCGTTGAACGCGGCCCTGACGAACATCAACACGACGACGCAACCCACGTTGCAGCAATACCTCGTGAACAACTCCGGCGAGATCGACTTCCCTGTGATCGGTACGCTGAGGGTCGGCGGCTTGACGAAGAACGAGGCGGAGAGCCTGATCCGTGAGAGATTGAGGCCTTATTTGAAGGAGGCGCCCATCGTGACGGTACGCATGGCGAACTACAAGATCTCGGTCTTGGGCGAGGTGGCCCGTCCGGGCAGCTTCACGATCGGGAACGAGAAGGTGAACGTTCTGGAGGCGTTGGCGATGGCCGGCGACATGACGATCTACGGCGTACGTGACAACGTGAAGCTGATCCGCGAGGACGAGAGCGGGAAGCGCAAGATCATCAACCTTGACCTGAACAACGCCGGAATCGTGACCTCCCCGTATTATTATTTGAAACAGAACGACATCCTTTATGTCACGCCGAACGAGACGAAGGCGAAGAACTCCGATATCGGTAACAGCACGACGTTGTGGGTGAGCTCGATCTCGATCTTGGTCTCGATCGCCGGCCTGTTGGTGAACATACTTAAATAATTGAAAATAGAGAATTGAGAATTGAAAATTTAGAGAGATGGTGGACGATGGTATAAATACAAGCAATAATAATAATAACAATAACAATCCGGAGGGGGAGGATCGTGAGATCAATCTTTACGCCGTGTTTTTCAAGTATATGGTTTATTGGCCTTGGTTCGTGGCGAGCGTACTGGCCTGCTGCATCGGGATGTACGTCTTCCTGCGTTACCAGACGCCGGTGTATAACGTCACGTCGTCGGTGCTGATCAAGGAGGACGAGAAGAAGGGGGCAAACGCCGCCAGCGGCTTGGCTGCGATACAGGACCTTGGCATGCTCTCGATGACGAGCAACTTCGACAACGAGGTCGAGATCCTGAGGTCCCGCACGTTGATCAAGAAGGTGGTGAACGACATGGGCCTGTATATCGACATGGAGGAGTCGAACGCCTTGGGCTTCAACCCCCCGTTATACAGGAACTCCCCCGTTAACGTGTTCATCACCCCCGAGGAGGCGGACCGTCTGGTGGCCCCCGTCGAGCTACGCATGCGCTACACGAAGGAGGGTCAGCTAACGGTGAGAGCGGAGTACAAGATCGACAAGGAGGGTGACGAGGAGACGATGGAGCAGGGCTTCGACAGGCTCCCCGCCATATTGCCCACCCCCGTGGGGGTTTTCAGTTTCACGGGCATGGATTCCATACCCGAGTTGGAGGGCGGGGAGATCGAGCTGGTGGCCCACGTCCATACGCCCACGTCTACTGCCGAGGCTTACGGCAAGGAGTTGAGCGTGACGCCCTCGTCCAAGACGACGACGATCGCCAAGGTATCCTTGAGGAACACGGTGAGGCGACGAGGCGTTGATTTCATCAATCGCTTGGTGTCGTTCTACAACCAGGACGCCAACGACGAGAAGAACGAGGTGGCGCAGAAGACGGCTGAGTTCATCGAGGAGCGCATCGGCATCATCAACGGCGAGCTGGGCACTACGGAGAGCGAGCTCGCTGCCTTCAAGCAACGCTCCGGCCTGACGAATTTGACGAGCGACGCCCAGATGGCTTTGCAGGAAAGCTCGAGGTATGAGCAACAACGTACGGAGAACGCCACGCAGATCAACTTGGTGCAGTATCTCCGCAATTATATCGACGATCCTGCGAACATGGACGAGGTGATCCCTGCCAACGTGGGCCTGCGGGATCAAAACCTCACCTCTGTCATCGACCAGTACAACACGATGATCATCGAGCGCAAGCGCCTGTTGCGTACCTCTTCGGACAGCAACCCGGCCATCATCAACATGAACGCCGGCATCGAGGCTATGCGCCGCAACGTGAAGACGACGGTGAACAGCGTCCTGAGGGGCCTCCAGATCGCCAAGGCGGACATCGACCGTCAGGCGAGCAAGTTCGAGAGCCGCATCAGCGACGCCCCGAGGCAGGAGAAGGAGTTCATGACGATCTCCCGCCAGCAGGAGATCAAGGCCACGTTGTACATCATGCTGTTGCAGAAGCGTGAGGAGAACGCCATCACGCTGGCAGCCACGGCGAACAACGGCCGCATCATCGAGGAGCCGCTCGCCGATGAGCGTCCTGTCGCCCCGAAGAGGATGGTCTTCATGCTTGCGGCGTTGATCTTGGGCCTGGCGATCCCGGTGGGCATTGTCTACCTTCATGACCTGTTGAAATACAAGATCGAGAACCGTGAGGACGTCGAGGCGATCACGGGCGTGGCTATCTTGGCGGAGCTCCCGTTGGTCAAGAAGACGGGTGAGGGCTCGATCGTGGTGCGTGAGAACAAGAACGACCTGATGGAGGAGATGTTCCGGGGGTTGCGCACGAACCTCTTGTTCATGCTAGGCAAGGACGAGCGTGTGATCCTTTTCAGCTCCACGCAACCGGGCGAGGGCAAGTCTTTCGTCGCTGGCAACTTGGCGGTGAGCTTGGCTTACTTGGGCAAGAGGGTGGTGGTGGTCGGCATGGACATCCGCAAGCCGGGCCTGAACAAGGTGTTCAATATCTCCCGTAAGATGGAGGGCATCACGAACTACCTGAGCGACCCGGATCACGTGGAGTTGTTCGACATGGTCCAGCGATCCGATATCAGCCCTAACCTCGATATCCTCCCGGGCGGTCCTATCCCCCCGAACCCGACTGAGCTGGTCGCCCGTGACGTGCTGGAGAAGGCTATCGCCCGGTTGAAGGAACGCTACGACTATGTCATCTTGGATACGGCCCCTATCGGCATGGTTACGGACACGGCGATCATCGGCCGTGTGGCCGACATGTGCGTGTACGTCTGCCGTGCGGACGTGACACCGAAGGCCGGTTTCAGCTACATCAACGTGTTGCGGCGTGAGCGAAAGTTCCCGAAGCTCGCGACGGTGATCAATGGCTTGGACATGACGAAGCGCAAGAACAGCTACGGCTACGGTTACGGCAAGAAATACGGCTACGGCAAGGGATACGGTTATGGCTACGGCTATGGTTACGGTTTCGAGGCCGGTGACAAGAAGAAATAACTAATACGCAAATCATGCAAATAACATTACTACTACTGTCGGGCTTCCTTTTCTCCGTGCTGTTCGGGATGGTGATCATCCCGAGGATCTTGATGATCTCCCACAAGAAACGGTTATATGATGTCCCGGATTCCCGTAAGGTACATACGACGCCGGTCCCCCGTTTGGGCGGCCTGTCGTTTTTTCCGGTGATCCTGATGTCCATGTTCCTTGTGATAGGCTTCCGCCTGTACTTTTGGGATATGGGCTCATCGAGCCTGTCGTTCAACATGCTCTATGAGTATCTCTTTCTGTTCGTGGGCATGACGTTACTCTATCTAGTGGGTGTCTGCGACGATCTAGTGGGTGTTGGCTACCGTTACAAGTTTGCCGTCCAGATCGTGTCGGCGTTATTATTGGTACTGTCCGGTAATTGGTTCGGTTCCTTGGGAGGCTTGTTCGGTGTATACTCGGTTCCCGCTTGGGTGGGAATCCCCGTCACGGTCTTTATCGTAGTGTATATCACGAACGCCATTAACTTGATAGACGGTATCGATGGCTTGGCCTCCGGTTTGTGCAGTATCGCCCTGTCGGTCTTGAGCGTGATCTTCTTTATCCGCATGCAGTATGTGTACGCCTTGTTGGCCATCTGTACGCTGGGAGTCCTCATGCCTTTTTGGTGTTACAACGTCTTTGGCAACGCAAACCGTGGCCATAAGCTCTTTATGGGTGATGCGGGTAGTCTTACGCTGGGTTACGTGATCAGTTTCCTGATCATCCACCAGTGCGTGTCGAACCAAGTCTCACCGGAGTTACCAAATCCCTATATGGTGATCGCTTTCTCCACGGTCTTGGTCCCTTTACTCGATGTGATCCGTGTGGTGCTTCATCGCCTTCGTAATCATCGTAACCCGTTCTTGCCCGATAAGAATCATTTCCATCACAAGTTGCTTCGTACGGGTATGCGTGTACGGATGGTGATGGTGACGATTCTGTGCGTATCTGTTTTTTTCATCGTATTGAATGTCTTATTGGCCATGAAGGTAAACGCCACCTACCTCTTGCTCTTGAACTTGGTTTTATGGTCTATCCTTCACTTGACGATCAACCGCTTCATAACGAGGCATCATAAAGAGCAAGAGCTGAAAGAGATAGGGGGTATTTTTACAAAGTAAGTCGTGAAACCGGACAATCTAGCGAGTGAATGACGAGCCGGTATCTATTTTATAAAACGAGATACTCCTCCCTTGCGTCAAAGCAAGGGCAAGCCTTGCGTATGTAAGGGCTTAATTGGTAATGTCCTAGGATGCGTGCCTCCGGATAGTCCCTTCGTAATTGCCGTAGCAGATCCATCAAGGTACACCGCTGGGCGTAGGTCCGGGTATCAGCTGGACGGCCTTGTTCGTCGAGTCCTCCCTCGTAACATATACCGATACTTTTGTCGTTCCATCCGGCTGCGTGCGC
>ENA-UESK01001193-UESK01001193.1-human-gut-metagenome-genome-assembly--contig:-NODE-1193-length-10578-cov-5.314351_pt1 | contig 10578 bp, 7 predicted proteins | sample MGYA00243006_ERZ508007 | MGnify/ENA primary metagenome ERZ508007 (study PRJEB26167, sample SAMN06115452) | human gut metagenome | host: Homo sapiens | place: China:Jiangsu | collected 2015-08-21... | reverse complement strand
ACTCTTTCAATTCATTCAATCTTCTATCTCTTCTATTATTTTTACTTTTTTCGAGGAGAGGTAAGTGTAAATAGCCGGGATCACGAAAAGTGTCAACAGGGTGGAACATACCATACCTCCTACTACCGCAATACCCATGGCAACACGCCTCTCAGCTCCCGCACCCCTCGCCATTGCCATCGGAAGAATACCTAACACGGTAGACAAACTCGTCATCAGGATCGGACGTAAACGAACGTGTCCGGCTTCCAAGGCGGAATCCCGTATCGGATTACCTTCCTTTCGGAAATCCCGGGCGAACTCTACGATCAAGATACCATTCTTGGCGGACAAGGCGATCAATAAGATAATACCGATCTGGGTATATACGCTTACCGGAACCCCCATCACCCAGCAGCCGATAATAGCTCCCAACAAGGCGATCGGCAAACCCATGATAGCCGCCAACGGACTTGTCCAGCTCTCATATTGAGCCGAGAGAACCAAGAAAGCGACTAGCAACGCCATGGCGAAAATAATCACCGTCGTAGATCCTGCTTTCGTCTCTTGATAAGCGACCGAGGTCCATTCATATCCAAAATTATCACCTAATTGTTCCTGTATCAGCTCCTCCATCGCTAGGATCGCTTCTCCGGAACTATATTTCGGGTTGGCGATACAAGTAATAGCCGCCGATGAATACATATTATATAGGTTGATCTGGTCTAATCCCAATTGCTCGTCTAATTCGATAAAAGAGGAGAAGGGTACCATCTCTCCTTTACTATTCGCCAGACTCAAACGGAGTACATCATCGATCACTTTCTGCGCCTCTCCATTCGCCTCGATCTTAACTTGGTAAATACGTCCGAACTCCACGAAATCGTTCACGTACGCCGCTCCCATATAATAGCTGAGCGTGGAGAATACTTGATTCAACTGAAGACCGAGCATCTGCACCTTATCCCGGTCTATCTTCAGTAGATACTGCGGGGTATTGGCCTGATACATACAAGAAAGGTTCAGCAATTGCGGTTTCGAGCGGTAGCTGGCCAGCAATGTCTCCACGGCATGCTGCATCTCCGTCGGACCTAGGTTCTTACGATCCTCCAATTGCAGTTGCAAGCCGCCCGAAGCGCCCAACCCCGGGATAGCTGGCGGTACCATACCGAATACCTGCGCTTCTTGGATAGCCGATGCCTCCCGGTTGAAACGGTTGGTCACGGCCTCTGCCGTATGCTCCTTACCTTTACGTTCGTTCCAGTTCTTTAGGATCACGAAGAAGGTGGCCGTATTGGATTGCTCCCCTCCACCCATCACGGAGAATCCGCTAACGCTGATGAATGATTTCACCTCGGGGTATGTCTTTAGGATCTCGTCGATCTGCTTGGTGACCGCCTCCGTCCGGTTCAAGCTCGCCGCCGGGGGTAATTGGGATACGATTAGGAAATAGCCGTCATCCTCTTCGGGTATAAAGGTTGTCGGCCAACGCATAAACAAGATAACCGCTACCGCCGTGATGATACCGTAAACGATCATCGCCGCTCCCGGTCGTTTCAGCATCCGCTCCACGATCGAGTCGTACATCTTCTGAGTCTTTCCGTATACCTTATTGAATCCTTTGAAGAGGAAGAATTTTGGTTCTTCCGTATTCTTCTCCAAGAAAAGGGCGCAAAGCGAGGGCGTAAGCGTAAGCGAGTTAAATCCGCTTAATACGGTAGCGGCGGCGATTGTCAAGGCGAATTGCTTATAGAGCTGCCCGGAGATACCGCTGATAAACGTTGTCGGGATAAATACCGCCAATAATACCAATACCACGCCCACGATAGGCCCTACGATCTCATCCATGGCCTTCGATACCGCCTCGTGGGCCGTATATTTCCCGGTATCGAGGAGCCGGGTGGAGTTCTCTACCACCACGATGGCGTCGTCTACCACCACCGCTATCGCCAGAATCAAGCCGAATAAGGTCAACGTATTAATGGAGAAGCCTAAAGCCGCCATGACCGCCAGCGTACCGATCAATGAGACCGGAATCGTAATGAACGGGATGACTACCGCCCGGAAATTCTGTAAGAATAAGAAGATAACCAAGACCACCAGCAAGGTTGTCTCCAAGAACGTGATAAGCACCTCATGGATGGAGGCGTCGATCACCTCGGTCGTATCCAAGGTCACTTTGTATTCCACGCCTTCGGGTAAGGAACTGCCTAATTCTTTCATCTTGGCCTTTACCACCTTCGATACATCCAAGGAGTTGGAGCCCGGCAACTGGTAGATCGCTATCGCAGCAGTCGGCTGTCCGCTTAATTTAGAGACCACGTTGTAAGAGGAGCTACCCAACTCTATGCGGGCGATATCCTTCAATCGCAGGATCTTGCCACCTTGCCCGGTCTTAAGGACAATATTGCCGAACTCATCCGGTGTCGTCAACCGTCCTTTCACGGTCAAGGTATATTGATAGGGGTTATCCGCCCGTAGAATCGGTTGGCCTACGTAACCGGCGGATACTTGGGCGTTTTGCGTGGATATGGCTTGATAGACCATGTCCGGCGTCAAGTTACGGATACGCATCGCCTCCGGGTCTAGCCAGATACGCATGCTATAGTTTCCGGCTCCCATTACCTGTACCGAGCCTACACCCGGCAGGCGGGTTAGCTGGTCTATCATATTTAAGGTGGCGTAATTACTTAAATACAACCCGTCGTAAATGGAATCCTTGGAACTTAGGGTAAGCATCATCACAATATTGGAGGATTGCTTGCGGGTGGTGATACCTTGTACGATCACGGGTTCCGGCAAGCTACTTTGGGCGATACTCACCCGGTTTTGCACCATGACGGTCGCCATGTCGATATCCGTTCCCACGGCGAAGGTGATCGTCAGGGAGTAAGCCCCCGAACTGGAGGAGTTTGAACTCATGTAAAGCATACCGTCCACGCCGTTTACCTGTTGCTCGATCGGTAAACCTACGGTCTGCGCTACGGTCTGTGCGTCCGCCCCGGGATAAACGGCGGATACCTGTACGGTAGGCGGCGTGATCTCCGGATACTGGGCGATCGGTAATATATTGAGGGTGACCAAACCCGCTACGACGATGATCAGAGCAAGTACCGTGGCGAATATCGGTCTGTTAATAAAGAACTTTACCATAGCTTGCTTATTTTATAGGTTTGATAGTCATGCCATCCCGTACCTTAAGCAGGGCGGAGGTGACATAGGAATCTTTGGGGCTGATACCGGCGGTCACTTGGCGAAGCGTATCGTCTACCAATTGGCCCACCTCGATAGGACGGTATCGTACGACATTGGAGTCGTTCACGATATAAAGGTACTTCCCTAATTGGTCGGTACCGATCGAGGCGTCGCGAACCAAGACCGCATTCGGCTGCTCGGCATACGGCAGGGTGATGGTGACGTATAAGCCGCTCTTCAATACATGCTTCGGGTTATCCAGATTGGCACGTACGTTCAGGGTACCGGTCGATAGGTCGATATTTGGGGATAGATAATCCAGCCGGCCCGTATACGCATTGCCGCCATTCTTGCCTATGCTGACGAGGATCTCGGTCGGAAGTTTCACGGTGCTATCGTTGCGGGCGGCTTCCAGCATCATCTTCATGAACTGGTTATCCTCGATATTGAAATTGGCGAACATCAAGTCGTCCTTGTATAAGGTGGCCAAGGTAACCGGCTGGACGGCTCCGTTGATGTAATTACCTATATCGTAGCTGGCCCGGGTAACCGCACCGTCGAAAGGCGCACGGATATAGCAATAGCTCAAGTTGGTCCGTGCGGTATTCAATTCCGCCTCGGCGTTCTTCACGGCAGCCTCAGACTCCGATACGGTAGCCTCCGCTTGGATCACTTGTATCTGGCTTACGGCGCCGCTCTTAGCCGCCTCCTTCATACGCTCGTAGTTGCTGCGTGCATATTCCAGCTGGGCTTTGGAGGTCTTTACGGAAGCCTCGGCTTGGGTGACGTTATCTTGATAGGTGTCCGGTTCGATCACGAAGATAAGATCGCCCTTCTTCACCCGGCTTCCGGCCTTGAGGTAAGAGGTACGCAAGTATCCGTTGACACGGGCTACCAAGTCTACTTTCAGTTGTGAACTAAGGTATCCGGGGTATTCTTTCGTCAAGGTAATGTCCCTCACGATCGGCGTGGATACGCTTATGGAGGGCACGGGCGTTTCCATCGGCTTGCTTTTCCCCTTGCAAGACGCCAGTAATAAGGCGGAGGCTCCGATAATCCCTATGTAAACAAATGTCTTCATATCTTTTGTCTTTAATGATTATTTATATTAATTGTTTGAGTGGGCTTTTGTTCGATCGGATCGAACGGCCTACATAGGATTCCATCCTCCGCCCAATGACTGATAAAGCTGTATCAAGTTCAGTAGGGAGCTACCTTGAGCCTGTGTCAATTGGTTCTGGTAGGTGAGGAGGGAGCGTTGCGCGTCCAGTACGTTTTGGAAAGGCGTAAGGCCCTGCTTATAGAGGTCAAGGGAAAGATCCAAGGTCTGTTTTCCTTGGTTTACCACTTCCCGGAGGGCTACGATCTGCTTGATCGAGTTCTTGTACGAGCTCATGGCGTTATCCACTTCCTGTACGGAGGTAAGCACGGTCTGGTTGAATTGCCGGATCGACTCGTCCAACTGGGCTTTCGCCAACCGGGTAGCCTGTATCTTCTGGGTGCCTTGGAAGAAGTTCCACGTAAGGGTAGGGGCGATCTCATAGGTCAAGCTATTATGATTCGCCAGCTTGTCGAAGTCGTGGGAGGCGAAACCGACCGAGCCTTTCACGAATACTTTCGGCCACCAATCGGACTTAGAGGCCCCGAGCGAGGCGGCAAGCGCATTGACCTGCCGTTCTGCCGCACGTACATCCGGACGGCGTAGCAACAGGTTTGCCGGTAGCCCTACACCGACCGGCTCGATATATTCCGGCAAGGAAGCGTCTGTCTCCATGATCTTTTGTAGATCGGAAGGGTACAGGCCTAGCAAGATCGCCAAGGAGTTCGCGTATTGGATGATACCGGCCTCCAGCATCGGTAGGGAGGCTTTCGTGCTGTAGTATACGGATTGCGCCTGCGCTACGTCCAGTTTGGAGACTAGCCCGGTCTCATACCGTTTCTGGGTGATCTGTACGACGGTCTGTTGGGAGCGGCAGTTCTGTTGCGCTACCTTTACCTCTTGTTGCAGTTCCCTCATATTGATATAGGAGGAGGCTACTTGAGCGCAAAGGGAGACCATGGCGGCGTTGTATTCCTCTTTCGAGGCGGCGAAATTCTCTTTCTCCGCTTTCACCCGGTTCCGGATACTCCCGAATACGTCCACCTCCCAGTTCATATCTACGGTAGCGCTGGAATATTGGGTGATCGCCTTGGGTACCTGATTGATATTGCCGCTACTTTGTTGCCGTGTCCATCCAGCGGAAAGCCCTAGGGTGGGCGAGTAGCTTCCTTGTGCCGACCGCAGGTTGGCTTTCGCCATGGCGATCCTGTCCATCGCCATTCGCACGGAATAGTTTTGTTTCACGGCTACTTCTATCAGCGAGTCCAGTAACGGGTCCTTAAAATTTCTCCACCAATTATCTTCTACGGGAAGTGTCTGCTGGAAATCACTCCCTTCCTCAGACCATGACCCGGGTAGGGCACGGTCTAAATACGTATGCTCTGTCTGCGCCATTACCCCGATCGGTACCAGCAAGCACAACAAAGCATAACATGTCAGGCGTAAATGTTTGTGCATAAATATATATGTTTAGATTTAGCTTTTAGCAAAACAGTTAAGGGTGGGAAATGTTTGTATCTTTGTCTATTTATATATCCTAAAAACTGAAATGTATGGATATCTTATTGGTTATACTAGGCGTTATCTGTTTGTTGGTGGGATTGGCGGGGTGTTTTTTGCCGGTCTTGCCGGGGCCGCCGGTGGCGTATTTGGCTTTGTGGCTGCTGCATTTTACGGGTTATGCGGAATTTACGGTTACGGAGTTGGTCGTGTGGGGATTGCTGGTCGTGTTGGCACAGGCGATGGACTATGTTACGCCCATGCTGGGGACTAAGTATAGCGGAGGGTCCAAGTGGGGAAATTGGGGATGTGCCGTGGGAACCGTGGCCGGCATATTCGTGTTTCCGCCTTGGGGGATCTTGCTGGGTCCATTCGTGGGGGCTTTCGTTGGAGAACTTTTGGGAGGCAAGGCGTCCGGAGATGCGTTGAAGGCTGGTTTCGGGGCGTTCGCTGGTTTTTTATTGAGTGTCGTGCTGAAAGTCGCTCTTTGCGGCTATTTTATTTATAGCTTTGTGAGAGGGATAATTAATTGAAGATGGTAATTAATAAAGTAAGATATGTTTGAGAAAATTGTAGTGGTAGATTCTACCGGGTTGAATACATGGGGAGTGGAGCGTTTGAAGGAGCTTGGAAAAGAGGTTGTTTTTTATACCGGCATTCCGAAAACGGATGAGGAGATTGTGAACCGGATCGGGGACGCAGATTGTGTGCTCGTCTCTTATAATACACAGATCCGGAGGAACGTGATCGAGGCTTGCCCGAATATCAAATACATCGGGATGTGCTGTACCCTCTATAGCGAGTCTAGCGCGAATGTGGATATAGCCGCCGCACGTGAGCGGGGGATAACGGTCTTGGGTATCCGCGACTATGGCGATGAGGGAGTCGTGGAGTATGTCATTAGCGAGCTGGTCCGTTTGTTGCATGGTTTCGGCGGGAAACAGTGGAAACATAAGGCGTATGAGCTGGGCGGGCAAAAAGTAGGCATTGTGGGATTGGGCCGTACCGGGAGAATGATCGCTGACGCTCTTCGTTTCTTGGGGGCGGAGGTTCATTATTTCAGCCGTACCCGTAAGCCGGATGCCGAGGCCGCCGGTATCGCTTACCTGCCTCTGCGGGAGTTGCTGCGGGAGGTGGATATTTTATGTACTTGCTTGCCTCGTAATACGATTCTTCTGGGGGCGGGCGAGTTTCGTTTGTTCGGTAATCAGAAGATATTGATCAATACGTCGGTAGGGCCGACTTTCCGTGTCCCGGATTTACAACGTTGGCTTAGCGCCCATAAACGGAATTTCTTCTTATGCGATGAGGTGGGTATCGGGAATTATGCGGATACCTTGACGCAGTTCGATAATGTCATATATACCCCGAAAGTCTCCGGCCACTCGGAGCAATGTATGGAGCGATTGTCGCAAAAGGTAATAGCGAATATCGAAAGCTATCAGAATTGATATATCCAGTTGTAGAGACGGGGCACGCCCTGTCTCTACAACTGGGGATAGTATTGATAGGGGATAAGCCCTATCAACCTTCTTTCTCGATCTGTTCCTGAACGATAGCGTCTACGACAGCTACGGTAGTCAGGTTCACGATATCGCGGGTAGAGCTTTCTACGTCGGTGAAGTGGATCGGTTTGTTCAATCCCATCTGGATCGGGCCGATCGTCTCGGTGATACCCAGCGTATCCAATAGCTTATACGCGCTGTTGGCGGAGCTTAGGTTCGGGAAGATCAAGGTATTCACGTCTTGTCCTTTCAGCTTGTTGAACGGGTACATATCGTCGCGCAGCTTCTTGTCGAGGGCGAAGTTTACTTGCATCTCTCCGTCTACTACCATGTCTGGGTATGTCTTATGCAAGAAGTCGATCGCCTCGTGTACTTTCAGCGGACTGCCCTGCTTGTCGGAACCGAAGTTCGAGTAAGACAACATCGCCATCACCGGCTCGTGAGCGAAGAACTTCACGGCGTCGTGCGTCAGGCGGGCGATATCGATCAATACCTCGGCCGACGGATGACGGTTGATCAACGTATCGGCCATAAAGAACGTACCCTTCTTGCACGTCAGGATGTTCAAGGCGCCGAAATGTTTGTAGCTCGGGCGGATGCCGATGATCTGCTCCGCCATCTTGGTAACCTCCGAGTAGCGGCTGTATACACCCGTCACGAAAGCGTCGGCGTCGCCGGTAGCCACCATCATCATACCAAAGGCGTTACGGTCTACCATTTTCTCGCAAGCCTCCGAGTAGGTCACGCCCTCGCGCGCCTTCTTGTCGGTAAGGATACGGGCGTAGCGGTGGCGGCGTTCCGTCTCGCGGTCGTGGCGGAGGTTGACGATCTCGATACCGTCCAGACTGATATTCTCCTCGGCGGCGATCTTGGCCAGACGCTCCTCGTTACCCAGCAAGATCGGGAAACAGATACCTTCCGCTTTCGCCTCGGCGGCGGCTTTCAGCATATTCACGTGGTTCGCCTCGGCGAATACCACCCGTTTCGGGTTCGCTTTCGCCATATCGGTGAACGAGCGCAAGAGTTTATTATCGTACCCCATCATCTCACGCAAATGGTTGGCGTAGCCCTCCCAGTCGGTGATCGTCTTGCGAGACACGCCCGAGTCGATAGCGGCTTTCGCCACGGCGCAAGATACACGGGTCAGCAAGCGGGGATCGAGCGCTTTCGGAAGGATATAGTCGCGTCCGAAAGTGGTTCGTTTCAGCTTATAGGCGGCGTTCACCACGTCGGGAACCGGCTCCTTGGCAAGGTCGGCGATGGCGTAGACGGCGGCCCGCTTCATCTCCTCGTTGATCGCCTTGGCGTGCGTATCCAAGGCGCCGCGGAAGATATAAGGGAATCCCAGCACGTTGTTGATCTGGTTCGGATAGTCGGAACGTCCGGTAGCGAAGATGATATCGTCCCGCGAGGCCATCGCATCGGCGTAGGAGATCTCCGGGTTCGGGTTCGCCAAGGCGAATACGATCGGGTCGGCGTTCATGCTACGTACCATCTCCTTGGTCAATACGTTCGCCACGGAGAGGCCCAAGAATACGTCGGCTCCCACCACGGCCTCCTGCAAGGTCTTGATCGGGCGGTCGGTAGCGAACTCCCGCTTGGCGGCGTTCAAGTCCGGGCGGCTGGTAGAGATGACGCCCTTGCTGTCGCACATGACGATATTCTCCTTGCGCGCTCCCAGCATCACGTACAGTCTCGTACATGAGATAGAGGCGGCTCCGGCGCCGTTCACCACGATCTTCACGTCCTCGATCTTCTTGCCAGCGATCTCCAAGGCGTTGATCAGCCCGGCGCCGGAGATGATAGCCGTACCATGCTGGTCATCGTGCATGACGGGGATATCCAGCTCGTTCTTCAAGCGAGTCTCGATCTCGAAACACTCCGGTGCCTTGATATCCTCCAAGTTGATTCCTCCGAACGTGGGCGAGATCGCCTTCACGGTCTGGATAAACTTCTCCGGATCTTTCTCGTTTACCTCGATATCGAATACGTCGATGCCTGCGAATATCTTGAATAGCAATCCCTTGCCTTCCATCACCGGCTTACCGGCCAAGGGACCGATATCGCCCAGCCCGAGTACGGCGGTACCGTTGGAGATTACGGCTACCAAATTACCTTTCGCCGTATATTCGTACGCGTCCAGCGGATTCTTCTCGATTTCCAGACACGGCTCGGCTACGCCCGGCGAATAAGCTAGGGATAAATCCGTTTGCGTGCTATGAGGCTTTGTCGGGATAACCTCGATTTTACCCGGTTTGCCCTCGGCATGGTACCGAAGGGCCTCCTCTTTTGTAATCTTTGCCATAGGTATGTTTATTAATTATGTTGTTCCTATTTAAAACCACCGCAAAAGTAACAAATTATTATGAGTTTACTAGGTTTTGCTTACAAATAGTTTTTTCAAGAAAGTGCGAATAGTAATCCGGTTTTAACTTGTGAGAGTGGAACTCTATTGTTATCTTTGAAGATTTAATAATCAGGGCCTCCATCCAAGAGAGACCTATAAATCTATTTATCATGGCAATACTAGTAAAACCCGTGCAACGAATAAACCCTTTGGACAAGGAAGCGCCTAAGAAATGGTATGTAACTCAAGTAACTACCGCCCAAGCGGACGAGACCGAGGTAGCGATGGAACTCGCCGACGAGACTACGTTGAATCCTTCCGAGGCGATGATGGCCATCCGCCAGCTTCGTAAGATCTTGCTTCGCAGGCTGCTGGGAGGAGAGAGCGTGAAACTGGGTAACTGGGGTAGTTTCAGCGTTACGCTTTCCAGTTTGGGGGTACCTACCAAGGAGGAGGTCAACGCCAAGAATATCAAAAGTGTGAACCTTAACTTCCAGCCTGACGAGGCTTTCAAGACGGATCTTCAGAAGGCTACTTTCGCTTGGGTGGACAAGCTGGCGGAAGGACGACCGGGTGGCTCCGGCGGCTCCGACTCGGAATCTCCGGACGAGATATAGGCTAGGATGATAGCCGCGGGCCGGTATCCGGGCAGGTACTCACGTGTACCCGCCCAGATACCGGCTTTTTGTTGCCCGGATACAAGCGGGTACCCGTACGGTTACGCTCTTGCACTTACGTATCCGCGTCCTTGTATCTACGTATCTGCATCTTCGTATCCGTACGGATACACGGATGCAGATACGTAGATACAAGAATGTAGCCGTACGGATACGAGTAAGGAAGATGCCGGGTAGATAAATAATCGTGGAAGGGGAGAAGGAAGCCGCTTCTCGGTCGTGCTGCCGGTATATAAGGGGGGATGCGTTTGATCATTTGTTTTTTTCATTCTACCA
>ENA-UESK01001181-UESK01001181.1-human-gut-metagenome-genome-assembly--contig:-NODE-1181-length-10619-cov-3.172358_pt1 | contig 10619 bp, 9 predicted proteins | sample MGYA00243006_ERZ508007 | MGnify/ENA primary metagenome ERZ508007 (study PRJEB26167, sample SAMN06115452) | human gut metagenome | host: Homo sapiens | place: China:Jiangsu | collected 2015-08-21... | reverse complement strand
TGTCCTCCCCCGGACCCCCCAACCCCTTTCACAGGAGCCTTTCATGGACGGTAACCTCTCGCTCATCCTGGCCTTTCTTGTGTCCATCTCGGTCGTCTTGGCGCTGGTCATCAAGTTCAAACTGCACCCGTTCCTCTCGCTGTTCATCGGCTGCCTGCTGATGGGCGTATGCTCCGGCCTTGACCCGATGGCCATCATCAAGACGTCCTGCAAGGGCTTCGGGGACACGATGGGCGACATCGGCATCATCATCCTGCTCGGCGTCGCCATGGGGAAAAATCCGCGCTGGCCCTGAACCTCACCGGCTACATCATCTCCATCCCGGTGTTCTTCGACGCGGCTTTCGTCATCCTCATCGGCCTCATCCGGGAAATGGCCCGCGAAGGCAAGCTGGCCCTCAACACGCTGGTCACGGCCCTCGTCGTCGGCCTCACCTGCACACACGCCCTCGTCATCCCCACCCCCGGCCCCGTGGCCGTCGCCGGGAACATGGGCGCGGACATCGGCTGGTTCATCGTCTACGGCGCGCTCATCGCCCTGCCCGCCTCGCTCATCGGCGGCGTGCTGTACGGCAAGTACCTCGGCAGGAAGTTCCCCATTTTCCTCACGGACGAGGAGCCCGACGCCGCCCTTGTGGAACAGGCCCTCGCCAAGTCCGCCCACCCCAGCGGCGCGCTCGGCATCGCCATCATCTTCCTGCCCATCGTGCTGATTTTCTTTGCCAACATCCTGAACGCCTTCCTTGATCCGGCCTCGTCCGCCAGCCGCGTCGTCTCCTTCTTCGGCAACACCAACATCGTGCTGCTTATCACCGTGTTCGTGGCGTATTTCTCCCTGCGCGAGCACCTGCCCGAGCCTTTCGACACCGTGGTTTCGCGCGGCGCCGAATCCGTGGGCTCCATCCTCGCCATCATCGGCGCGGGCGGCGCGTTCGGGGCCGTCATCGGCGCGAGCGGCATCAGCACCGCCATCGTCGACGTCATGCAGAGCTGGAGCATCCCGGTCATCCTGCTCGGCTTCCTCATGAGCCAGTGCTTGCGCATCGGCCTCGGCTCCATTACGGTCTCCATCGTGACGGCCTCCGCCGTGCTCGCCCCGGTCGCTTCCCAGCTCGGCGCCTCCCCGGTCCTCGTGGGCCTCGCCATCTGCTGCGGCGGCATCGGCCTCGGCCTGCCCAACGACTCCGGCTTCTGGACCATCTGCAAGATGTCCGGCCTGAGCACCAAGCAGGCGTTCCTCGTCTACCCCATCCCCACGCTGATCTCCGGCCTCGTGGGGCTTGCCGTCCTCCTCATCCTGAACATGTTCGCAAGCTCCCTCCCCGGCCTCATGTAGCCGTACCGCGCGGGGCCTCGACGGGCCCCGCTCTTTTTTCAAGCACTACTTTAAGGAGTCGTTATGGCAAAACTTCCCGCAAGCCTGTTCAACGACGTCATCGGCCCCGTCATGCGCGGCCCTTCCAGTTCCCACGTCGCCGGCGCAGCCCGCATAGGCGCCCTTGTCCGCCAGTCCCTCGGCGGGGACGTCCGCAGCGTCCTCGTCGAATTCGACGTCAACGGCCGTCCAGAAAAGCGTCTGCGGCGGCGCGTTCCACGCCAGGGGGCTGCGGGAAACCACGCTGGGCGGCGTGTCCGCGATCGTCCCCTACGTGTCCTGCTCGGACGTCCACATCACCGGGTTCAACCACCTTATCGTGGAAGAGAACGACAAGCTGAAGAACGGGTTCGTTTCCTGGTAGCCGTGGCGGAAGGTTAGGGGAAACGTGCCGGGGGGAGCCTTTTGGGAGAGCGGGAAGCCCCCGCACAGGTTCCCCTCCCGGACCCTCTCCCTTCCCAAGGCTTTCGGCTGGCGGGGCCGCGCGGAAGGCATCCGTTCCGGTGCGGGCCGGAGGGAAGGCTGCCGGGAAGTACCCGCCCCCTGCCGGAAGACGTTCAAGGCTGTCCCCAACGGACCGTATCATAAGGAATAAAGCAAGGAGGGAGCCCCGTTCTGGAACGGCCCGGACAGAGGGATGCGGCCTCACCCCTCGGGCATATGCTCCCAAGGGATTGGCCGCCGCGTTTTTCCTGCGCCGGTTCCGGCCGGGCGGGCAACCATCAACAGCGAAACCCTCCGCCGCCTTTCGGCGGGGAGTTTTGCGGAACCGGCAGGCGGGAAGCGCGCGCCGCACCGCCCTCCGGCCCTTGGATCTGAAAAGCCACTCAAACGATTAAGGAGATGCCGCCATGACATTGCTGTCCCACGCCGACTACGAACGGATTGCCGCGAACCTGTCCTACCCGACCGAAGCCTTTATCGGCGGGACATTCGCCCCCGCCCTCTCCGGCGAGACAATGCCGACCGTCAACCCCGCGACGGGCAAGGAAATCGCCCGGGTCGCCTCCTGCGGGCGCGAAGACGTCGACAAGGCCGTCGCCGCGGCGCGCAAGGCTTTTGAAGGCGGGGTCTGGTCGCGTATGCATCCTTCGGAGCGCAAAAAAATCCTCATGCGCTTCATCGGGCTCATCGAAAAGCATCAGGTCGAGCTGGCTGTCCTCGAATCGCTGGACAGCGGGAAGCCCGTCCGCGAATGCCTGCTCACGGATCTGCCGGAAACCATCAAGTGCCTCGAATGGCACGCCGAATGCGCGGACAAGCAGTACGGCGGCATCTCCCCCTCCGGGGACGGCAGGCTGGGGCTCATCGTGCGCGAGCCCGCCGGGGTGGTCGCCTGCGTCCTGCCGTGGAACTTCCCGCTCATGATGGTGGGCTGGAAGCTCGGCCCCGCCCTTGCCGAAGGCAACAGCGTCATCCTCAAGCCCGCCAGCGTCACCTCGCTCTCCACCCTGAAGCTCGCGGAGTTCGCCGCCGAAGCGGGCATCCCCGAAGGCGTGTTCAACGTGATCACGGGCCCCGGCTCCTCCGTGGGCGAGGCGCTCGGGCTGCACCCCGGCGTGGACGTGGTGTCCTTCACCGGCTCCACCGAAGTGGGCCGCCGCTTCCTTGAATACGCCGCCCGGAGCAACCTCAAGCGCATCGTGCTGGAACTCGGCGGCAAGAGCCCCTTCGTGGTGCTCGACGACGTGACCGACTACGCCGCCGTCGCCGCGCAGGCCGCCGCTGCCGCCTTCTGGAACATGGGCGAAAACTGCACCGCCAACTCCCGGATCATCGTGCCCCGCAAGCGCAAGGACGCCTTCACCGAAGCCCTGCTCGCCGAGCTTGGAAACTGGCGCATCGGCGACCCGCTCGATCCCGAGAACAACCTCGGCTCCATCGTGAGCGAAGGCCAGTTCAGGACCATCATGGGCTACATCGAGAAGGGCAAGGACGAAGGAGGGCATGTCCTCACCGGCGGAGCGCCCCTCGCCATCGGCAGCGGGCTGTTCATCCCGCCCACCATCTTCGACGGCGTGACCCCGGACATGACCATCGTCCGTGAGGAAATCTTCGGCCCCGTCACCGCCATCCTCCCCGCCGACAGCGACGAGGAAGCCGTAGGGCTCGCCAACGCCACCGCATACGGCTTGCAGGCCACCCTGTTCACCGAGGACGTCACCAAGGCCCACAAGTACGCCCGCGCGCTCAAGGCGGGCACCGTCTCCGTCAACTGCTTCAGCGAGGGCGACAACACCACGCCCTTCGGCGGCTACAAGCTCTCCGGGTTCGGCGGCAAGGACAAGGGCCGCGAATCCCACGACCAGTACACCGAAACCAAGACCATCTTCCTGAACCTCGACAGATAGAGCCTCCCCCACGCGGGCCGCTGCCCTTCCACGCCGGAACGTTCCCGTTCCCCGGAACCCGGCGGCCCGCCCCCTCCCCGGCCGAAAGCCCACGGGAAGGCGCATCCCCGGCGGGACATTCCGGGACGGCAACGGAACGGAAGCCCCGTGCGGCGGAAGGCGCAGGCAGGCTGGTTCGGGAGGGGAAAGGGAATCCCTTCCGAAGGGTTCCCTTCCCCGATGCCTCATTCAAACCCCTTCGCTTCCGTCCAGCCACCGCCGAGCGCCTTGCACAGCCCGACCACGGCGGCGAGCTGGCGGCGGCGAGCCTCGGCCTGTTCCTGCCGGGCGGCCAAGAGCTGGCGGCGCACGTCGAGCAGGTCCATAACGCTGCTCAGGCCAGCATCATACTGCTTTTCCATGATCTCGTTGCTGCGCGCAAGCTCCTTCACCCGCTCCGTGCTGGCGGCGAGCGCCTTGCGGCTGATGCGGTTCCCGGCGAGGGCGTCGCGCGTCTCCGTGAAGGCGTTCTGTACGCTCCCCACATAGGCCGCCCGCGCTTCCTCGTATTTGGCCTCCGCCATGCGCTGCTTCGCCGTGAGCCTGCCGCCCTCGAACAGCGGCTGCGCCAGCCCGCCCATGATGCTCCATATCCGCGCCGGATCGAGGAATACCCGATCCAGATGCGTCGAGGAGTAGCCCCCCTCCGCCGTCAGCGAGAAGGACGGGAAGAACGCCGCGCGCGCCGCGCCGATGCGGGCGTTGGCGGCCATGAGGCGGCCTTCGGCGGAGCGGACGTCCGGGCGGCGCTGGAGCAGATCCGAAGGGATGCCCGAGGGCACGTCCAGCGGCGGTGCCAGTTCGCCGAGCGTCCGGCCTTCCTGAAAGGCCCGCCCCGCCCCGTCCACGATCCCGGCGGGGCTGAACCCCGCGAGCACGGCAAGCGCGCCTTCGCAGCGGATGCGCCGTTCCTCCAGATCATACAATTGCGCCTGCGTCTTGTCGCGTTCCGCCGCGAACCGCCGCAGCGTGGTTTCCGGCGACTGCCCGAGGCGGTAGCGCGTCTCATAAACCTTGCACGTCCGCTCGTAGGACTTGAGCATGTCGGCGGCGATCCGTTCCTGCTCCTGCAAGGTGCGGAGCTGGAAATACGCCAGCGCGGTTTCCGAGGCCACCGCCAGCCGGATCGTGTCGCGGGCGGCTTCGGTCGACAGCAGCTCGGCGCGGGCTGCCTCGTCCAGACGGCGGTACTTGCCCCACAGGTCAAGCTCGAAGCTCAGGAACCCGACCGCCTTGTACGCCTCCTGCGTCCGCGAGGCGTAGCGGTGCGTGAGCTCCTCCCCTTCCGTCATCAGGCGCTTGCCGTCCTGACTCCGCAGGCCCACGGCAGGCAGGCGATCCGCAAAGGCGACGCCCGCCGCCGCGCTTGCCTCCTCGACCCGGGCCATCGCCTGCGCGAGGTTGCTGTTGTGCGCGAGGGCCGCCTCCTCAAGGCGGTTCAGGGCGTCGTCATGGAAGACTTCCCACCAGCGTTCGCGGGTGAACAGCGCGCCGGGCTCGTCCGCCGCAACGGAAGCGGCGGGCAGATCCAGATCCGGGCGCTTGTAGTCCGGCCCGAGGGTGCACCCCGCCGCCAGCAGGCAGCACAGGAGCAGCCCCGCCAGCGGGAAGGCGGGACGCGGCAGCCGCGACCGGACGGCGGCCCACAGGCGGGACAGGCTATTCCGGGCATGGGCGCGCACGGCATGGGGGTGCGGGTCCACGCGGCGGCTCAGGAGGGCGCACACGAAAGCCACGCACGCCACCAGCGACAGGATGAGGAAGAGATGATCGAAGGTAAACACGGACGCCTGCTTTTTGATGGATGAGGACACGATGAGGAGCGCGTCGTGCCGGGACTGGGAGGGCGAGAGCCCCTGCCCGGCGAACAGCGCCGACCAGCGCGAGATGGAAGCCGAAGCCGCCGAGGAGCCCTGCGTCACCTGCGCGGCGATGAGGGCGAAATACCACTTGTTGAGGAGCACGCTCAGGGTGGTGATCGACCCCATGCACACGCACATGCTGAAGAAACGCACGCTGTTGATGGCCGGGAGCGTCTGCGGCTGCTTCTCCGGCGGGACGTTGCGCAGCAGGAAGGGCGTGGCCGAGGCGCTGCCCATCGCATAGCCGAAGCTCCGCAGGGCCAGCGGCACCGCCATGTGCCACCAGTCCGCGTTGGCGTCGAGCCGCGAGAGCAGGAGCCCGGCCCCGGCGATGCAGGCGATCCCGGTCAGGAGGAAGGGCTTGGGGTTGCCGTGCGTGGCGACCATGATGCCCGTCGGGACGACCGTCAGCACGAACACGCACAGCGGCAGCAGGAACATGAGCCCGATCTCCGACGGCGGGTAGCCGAGCACGTTGCGCATGAACAGGATCATCTGGATGCGCATCCCCACATGGCTGATCACGAGCAGGAGCGCCGCCATGACCGCCAGCCCCACGCCCTTGATGCGCAGGTTGCGCAGGTGCAGGAGCGGGGCCTCGGCGCTGAGGCAGGAGACGAGGAACAGGAACAGCGCGGAGACGGCGCAGAAGATCATGATCAGGATGAACGAGGAATTCCAGCCGAAGGTCTGCCCGTAGCACACGACGATGAGCGTCGGCACGGCGAAGGCGACGAGGAAGGCGAACGAGCACCAGTCGAACGGCGGCATCCCGGCGGGGCGGCTGTCCGGCAGCAGGAAGAAAAGGATCACAAGGCACGGCAGCGCCACCACGGGCGAGAGCAGGAACAGGGAGTGCCACGTCAGGAACTCCACGAGGAACCCGCCGAGCAGCGGGCTCAGGTTGGACCCGAACCCGATGAAGAAGCTCCAGATCGCCATCATGAGCCTGCGCGATTCCGGGGGCACGACCACAAACAGGATGCGCGCGGAAAGGCTCAGGAACAGCCCTCCCCCGAACCCCGCCAGCGCGTACCACAGGGTCATCTCGGTGAGCGAGCCGGAAGAGGCCGCCCCCACCCCGGCCACGGACACCACGCAGAGCGCGAGGAAGAGCGCCCCGCGCAGGCCGAGCCCGGCATGGATGTGGTTTACCAGCGGCTGCACCAGCCCCATGATCAGGAGGTTGCCGAGCGCCAGCCGCCCGAGGTCGATGAGATCCGCGTTGAAGTCGCCGGAAAGCGCCAGATAGGCCGAGCTGAGCATGGCCATGTTGGAAATCGGCAGCATCCCGCCGATGAAGGCCACAAGGATCAGGATGCCCTGCCGGGCGCTCCGGTGCGGGACCGAGCCGATTTCCGGCGCGGCGAAGAAACGGGCGAGGGCGTCCCCCGCCGCAATCAGGGAAACAGGCATGGCATCACCTTCCGGGCCGCCGCGTTAGAGCTGGATTTCAATGGTTCCCTGCATCCCGATGCGGAACACCACCTCGGGCTCGCCGGGGTCCGTTTCCGGGCTGTCGAGGCGCGGCAGGGAAATTTTCACCGGGACGCGCTGCATGATCTTGGTGAAGTAGCCCGCGACGTTTTCGGTGGAAATCAGGGAAAACACGGAGCACGCCGCCGGGTTGATCTCATAGATGCGCCCGGAGAAGGTGCGGCCCGGATAGCCGTCGATGGTGAAGGCCACGTCCTGCCCCACGCGGATCTGCCCGATGCGGGTTTCCTCGATGCGGGCGTTGAGCCAGATGTCGTCGGTATTGACGAGCGTGAACAGCTTCTGCCCCGCCGCCACCAGTTCCCCGGCGCTCACGAGCTTCTGGGCCACGACGCCGTTGACCGGGGAAGGGATCACGCTGTCCTGGCACAGCACGTTGATCTCGTCGAGTTCGGCCTGCGCCTGCATGACCTGCGCTTCGGCGGCCCGGATGACTTCCGGGCGCGAGCCTTCCTTCTTGAGGGCAAGCTCCTCCTGCGCGGCGGCGACGTTGGCCTGCGCCGCACGGTAGGCGGAACTCGCGGCGTCCCGGTCGGCCTGCGTCACCCCGCCGTCGTTGCGGGCAAGCTGCTCCATGCGCCGGAAGTCGCGCCCCGCCCGCTCCAGCATGGCCTGCGCCTGATCCAGATGGGCCTGCGCCGCCATGATCTCCTGCCGCCGGAACCCGGCCTTGGCGTCCTCCCAGCGGGCCTTGGCAAGCTCAAGCGCGGCCTCGGCCTTGGCTTTGCGGGCCATGACGCTGCGGCTGTCGATGCGCACGAGCCCCTGCCCCTTGTGCACCGTGTCGCCCTCGTTCACCATGACCTGCACCACCCGGTCGGACAGGCGGGAAGCCACGCCGACGAGCGTCCCCTCGATGCGGGAGTCGTTGGTGATCAGGACGCAGTGGGTGCGGTACCACAGCCAGATGCCTCCGATGATCCCCGCGCACAAAACCACGCCGAACGCATACAGCACGGGCTTTCTGACGCTTACCGCCATGCTTCGCCTTCCTTCGGGGCAACGCCGCCGATGAATACGGACACCGCGTTTTCGATGTATTCATCCCGGACCAGCCCCGGGCGCTTGCGCCCGATCACCAGCGTCATGACGAAGCCGAAAATGAGGTTCCAGAACAGCGAGGAAACATACAGGCTGTCCAGCTGCCGGATGTGCCCGCGCCGGATCATCTCCTCGAAATACGCCCGCAGGCGCTCACGGAACGAGGTGACGTCGCTGACCAGCTCCGTGCTGTGCTCGTCGATCTGCCCGATGGCGCTGAAATAAATCCGCCAGATGCCGATCCGCTGCTCGGCGATGTCCATGTAGCGGCGCATGAAATGGCGCAGGTCGTGCTCAAGCTCCCAGCGGACATGCGTGGTGAAGACGTCCTCGATCATTTCCGCATACGGCGCCCGGCGCATGGCCGCCATCAGCATGGCGTACTTGGAAGGGAAATGCCGGAACACGGTCATCTCGCTGAGGCCGACGGCCTTGGCGATTTCCCGTACCGACACGGGGTTGTAGCCTTTCGTATTCATGAGCCCGATGGCCGCATCAAGGATGCGGTCCGCCGTGGAAGTGGTACCCGGTTTCGCCGTCATGCCGTCCATCCTGAAAGAAAAACGTTTTGCCCTCTCCGCCCCGGCGGGGAGCCGCGCGGGGGATCCTGACATTGCAAGCTGGCGGAGGGCCCCCCGCGAACCCGGCGGGCGGGCAGGGAATCCCCGCAGCGCGTGAGTTAGTATAACTAACATTCCGGACTGTCAAGCTGCCCCGCGCCCGTGTATGGCTCTGCGCCAAGAAAGGGCCAGCCGGGGCCTCTTCGCCCTGCGCACGCCGCCTTTCCCCGATATGTTTCATCAGAGGAATTGTGAAAACGCCCCTTATCCCGCGTACGCCGCCTTTCCTCCATACGGCGCAGGGATGCGCCCAACGCACGGAACCCCGCCCCCATAGAGGAAAAAGCACGGAAAAAGGGGCGCTCCATACGAAACGCCCCTCAAGAGTACGGCCTTCCGGCCTTCATGATAACGGGAACGCCGCCTTCCCGCCTTTGCCGCTTCCGGGCTTCCCGGCCCCTTCCGCGCCGTTTTCCCTGCTTCCGGAGGACCCGCCCCACTACCACCAGAATTGCGGGTAGCGCTGCGCCTTGGGGATGTTGTTCACGATAAGGGCGATGGCGAGCATGATCAGCGCCCCGAGCAGGCACGGCACGAAGGCGTACAGATAGCCGAGCTGGTGGATGCCCTCCCCGCCCGTGACCGCGATGAGCGCCGTGGCGCCTCCCGGAGGGTGCAGGGTTTTGGTGACGTGCATGAGCGCGATGGCGGTGGCGACGGCGAGGCATGAGGCCAGCCAGGGCGTGCCGGGGAACAGGAAGTAACACGAGACGCCCACGAGCGCGGACAGGAAATGCCCGCCCACCAGGTTGCGCGGCTGTGCCAGCGGGCTGCGTATGGCTCCGAAGGCCAGCACCGCCGACGCCCCGAACGAGCCGATCAGCAGCGGGAAGCCCGAGTTGCCCGTGGCGTAGCGTTCCAGCAGCGCGATGCAGGCGATGGCCAGACAGCTCCCAACCCACGCGGAGAAGATTTCCCCGGCCTTGGCGCGGGGCGGGGACTGCTCGCCGCCCGCCATTTTCAGCAAAAGTTCTCTCACTGCATCACTCCAAAGGCATTGATGATATCGGTGCGCGACACGATCCCCACAGGCCGCATCCCGGCATCGACGACGGGGATCCGGTTGATCCGGCGCGTCCGCAAGAGTTCCAGCATGTCGCCCAGATGGGCGCCCTCCCCGACCGAGACGCACTCCAGCGTCATGATCGAGCCGACGGGGGCTTCAAGGTCCGCGCCGCTGACGCACCCCTGCCGCATCAGCGTGTGCATCAGGTGCATGACCGTCACCGTCTCCCCGCCGCCGACGAACCGGACGACGTCGCTTTCCGAGACGACCCCGGAAAGGCGCCCTTCCGCGCCCACGACGGGCGCGCCGGAAATGCGGTGATCGTCGAGGAAGATGACCAGATCCCGCACGGACTGCTCCTCGGCGACGCACAGCACCGGGACATGCATGATGTCCCCCGCCGTAATGGACGAGAGCAGCCTCCCCCGGGCTATCTTGTAGGCATGGGCGTAGATTTCTTGGAAATCGCGCGGGGTGACGTCCAGATACGCGCCGATTTCCTCCATCCCCTTGTAGATGTCCTCCCGGCCGAGCGGGAGGGGATCGCGTGAAGCCAGACTGATGTTCCTGTTCATGGGCACGCTCCTGTTGCAAGCATGAAGGCACGGTACCCCCATCCCCCCCGGCGTGATGTGACCGGGGTCACACCGGGGAAAAAGAGGCGCGCCGGATGGACGAAGCCCCCGCCGAGGCCTATAGTAAGAGGAAAACATCCCGCGAAAATGCGGAAAGGAGGCGGACATGGCGAGCGGCTGGGCTGGCGACGGAGCGGTACAGGATCAGATTCAGGATTCGATCAACGACGAAGTGGCGCGGGCGCGGCGCAACC
>ENA-UESK01001178-UESK01001178.1-human-gut-metagenome-genome-assembly--contig:-NODE-1178-length-10637-cov-29.861269_pt1 | contig 10637 bp, 4 predicted proteins | sample MGYA00243006_ERZ508007 | MGnify/ENA primary metagenome ERZ508007 (study PRJEB26167, sample SAMN06115452) | human gut metagenome | host: Homo sapiens | place: China:Jiangsu | collected 2015-08-21... | reverse complement strand
GCACGTGAGATCGCCCGTATCGTGGGCGCGACAAAGAGAGAGGAAGGATATTTCGAGGGAGGCGGCTACGCCGTGACTTGGGCGTTCGGACATCTCGTACAGCTTGCCATGCCCGACGGCTACGGCATACGCGGCTTCGTCCGTGACAACCTGCCCGTCATCCCCGACACCTTCACGCTCGTCCCCCGTCAGGTAAAGACGGAGAAGGGCTACAAGCCCGACAGCGGCGTGGTGACGCAGATCAAGACCGTCACCCGGCTATTCAAGGAAAGTGAACAGATCATCGTGGCGACCGATGCCGGACGCGAGGGTGAGCTTATTTTCCGCTACCTCTACCATTACACCGGATGCGCCACCCCGTTCGTCCGCCTCTGGATAAGCTCGCTTACCGACAAGGCTATCCGCGAGGGACTGCGCAACCTTGAAGCGGGCGGCAAATACGACGACCTCTATCTTGCCGCCAAAGCGCGGAGCGAATCGGACTGGCTCGTGGGCATCAACGGCACGCAGGCACTCTCCATCGCCGCCGGACACGGCACTTACTCCGTCGGGCGGGTGCAGACACCTACATTGGCGATGGTGTGCGCACGCTACTGGGAGAACCGCCGCTTCACGCCCGAAGCCTTCTGGCAGCTCCATATCGCAACGGACGGCTGCGACGAAGGAACTGTGAAGTTTTCCTCTTCCGAAAAATGGAAAGAGAAAGAGCCCGCGACGGAACTGTATAATAAGGTGAAGTCGGCAGGCACAGCCACCGTCACGAAAGCCGAACGCAAGGAGAAGACGGAGGAAACACCGCTCCTGTACGACCTGACCACGCTCCAGAAGGAAGCCAACACCAAGCACGGCTTCACGGCGGAACAGACGCTTGAAATCGCGCAGAAGCTCTACGAGAAGAAGCTCATCACCTATCCGAGAACCGGAAGCCGCTACATTCCCGAAGACGTGTTCGCCGAAATCCCCAAGCTGCTCGCCTTCATCGGGGCTTTGCCCGAATGGAAAGGCAAGGTGCAGCCGAAAGCCGTCCCGACACGCAGAAGCGTGGACGGTAGCAAGGTGACGGACCACCACGCCCTGCTCGTCACGGGAGAGAAACCGCTGTTCCTCTCCAAAGAAGACAACACCGTCTATCAGATGGTTGCCGGGCGCATGATCGAGGCGTTCTCCGAGAAATGCGTCAAGGACACCGCTACCGTCACGGCGGAGTGTGCCGGAGTGGAGTTCACGGTGAAAGGCAGCGTCATCAGGCAAGCCGGATGGCGTGCCGTATATGGTGAGGAGGACAAGGAAGAAACCGCCATCCCCGGCTGGCGGGAAGGCGACACGCTGACGTTGAAAGGCTGTTCCATCACGGAGGGAAAGACCAAACCCAAGCCGTTGCATACCGAAGCAACCTTGCTCTCGGCTATGGAAACGGCGGGCAAGGACATAGAGGACGACGCACTCCGTCAGGCTTTGAAGGACTGCGGCATCGGCACGCCCGCCACCCGTGCCGCCATCATCGAAACGCTCTTCAAGCGCGGCTACATGGAACGCTGCAAGAAATCGCTTGTGCCGACAGAAAAAGGGCTTGCCCTTTACTCTGTCGTGAAGACGATGCGCATCGCCGACGTCGCCATGACGGGCGAATGGGAGAAGAATCTGGCACGCATCGAGCGCGGGGAGCTGCCCGCCGACACCTTCTGCAAGGAGATAGAGGCGTACACAAAGGAGATTACCTCCGAACTGCTCTCGTGCGACAAGCTGTTCGCCCGCAGGGATTCCGGCTGCAAGTGTCCCAAGTGCGGAACGGGCAGTATGCAGTTCTACGGCAAGGTCGTCCGCTGCGACAACGCGGACTGCGGGCTACCCGTGTTCCGCCTGAAGGCGAACCGCACCCTTTCCGATGACGAGATCAAAGAGCTGCTCACCGATGGGCATACGAAGCCGCTCAAAGGCTTCAAGAGCAAGCAGGGCAAGAGCTTCGACGCCATAGTCGCCTTTGACGGGGACTATAACACGACTTTCGTGTTCCCCGAAAGGAAAACGAGCAGGAAATTTTCAGGACGGAAGAAATAGTATTAACTTTGCCACTTGTTCAGAGTAATGAATTGTTCTTCGATACCGGATTACACTCATACTTTGGATTTAGTGGTGGCACTCGGAGGGATACCGAGTGCCTTTTCATTCTCCTTTTCAGACGATTATCCCCATCATTATCAACCCACTAAATTCCAAAGTAATGAACAACAAGAAGAAAAACGAAGGTCAGACCGACTTTTCCTATTACGGTCTGTACCTGCTGGACTATCTCCGCACGAACAGGTTTGAACAGGCTTCCGACGATGCCTTCATCCGGGAACGTGCCGACCGTGCCGCCGAAACGTATGAGCGTGCGCGGCTCGAAGGCTATCCGTCCGAGGGGGCGCAGGAGTTGGCGATGGACACGCTCCTGCGTGGTCTTCGCTATTCCAAGTACGCCATCCTCCGCGAAGTCGTGGAAAACGAGTTTGCCGACGAAGTGCCGGAAAAGAAACGCGAAGCCTTCATCCGAAAGCTGCTGCCGCCTGTCGGCAACGTATTCTCCGCCTATGATCTTTCGGACGACAACTTCGCCCTGTCGCCCGAATACGACCTGCTCTACACGGAGCTGACGGGAGCCGTCGTCCTTTATATCGGGGAATATGGCGTTTAACCGCAAACAACGGCTGCGGGACAACATCGAGGCGATACGGACGGCATTCATCCTTGACAGGGAACGGAGGACGGCAACCGCCGAGGAACAAGCCATACTTCGGAAGTATTGCGGTTTCGGCGGGTTGAAGTGCATACTGAACCCGGCAAAGGAACTGACGGATGCCGTGCATTGGGCGAAATCTGACCTCGAACTGTTCGCCCCGACGGTGGAGCTGTACAGGCTGGTGCGTGAACACAGCAAGGACGAAACGGAGTACAAGCGGTACGTGGATGCCATGAAGCAGTCCGTGCTGACCGCTTTCTACACCCCGCCGGAGATAACCGGCACTATCGCGGATGTACTGCATGAACACGGCATACGTCCCGACCGTGTGCTGGAGCCGTCGGCGGGTGTGGGCGCATTCGTGGATGCCGTGCTGGAAAACAAGCCGGACGCGGACATCATGGCTTTCGAGAAAGACCTGATGACGGGCAAGATATTGGGACACCTGCATCCCGACCAAAAGGTAAGGGTGCAGGGATTCGAGAAGATAGAGAAGCCCTTCACGGATTATTTCGACCTTGCCATCTCGAACATCCCGTTCGGCGACGTGGCTGTGTTCGACCCGGAGTTTACAGGAAGCCAAGACCCGGCAAGGCGTTCCGCACCGAAGGCAATACACAACTACTTCTTCCTGAAAAGCCTTGACGCTGTGCGTGAGGGCGGCATCGTGGCGTTCATCACCTCGCAGGGGGTGCTGGACGCACCGTCCAACGCACCCATACGCGAGTATATGATGCGTAATGCCAATCTGGTGGGTGTCGCACGCCTGCCGAACAATCTCTTCACGGACAACGCGGGTACGGAGGTGGGCAGCGACCTGATTATCCTGCAAAAGAACAGCGGAAAGAACGGGGAACTGTACTACAACGAGAAACTTTTCATGCAGACCGAACAGACGCCCATCGGCACTTCGGTGAACGGGTATGTATGGAGCATCAGCTCTCTTTCCAATACGGATTTAATCAGAGGCACAGACCCTTACGGGAAACCTGCCTATCAACTCCTGCACCGGGGCGGCATCGGGCAAATGGCGGAGGACTTGCGGGAACATCTGAAAATCGAGTTGCATCAGTTTGACAAAGAACTGTATGAAATGTACAGCCTGCATCCGGCACAGGGGAAAAGCACGGTTACGGAAACCATTTCCATACCAGTTGTCACTCCTGAGATACAGCCACGTAATGAAATGGCAGCCAAGCCCGAAGCGGTAACACCGCAGCCGGAGGAAGAAAAGCCGGAGATAGAGCCGCACCGTCCCGATTATTCGGAGGGCGTGCAGCTCTCCCTGCTCGACCTCTGGGGCATGACCGAGGAGGTACGCAAGCAGGAAGCACCCTCCAAGAAGAAAAAGACGGCGAAAAAGGAAAGCCCGGCAAGACGTATGCCTCCCAAACCGCAGGCGCAGGTTACGCCGAAGGTTACGACCGCACCGCCACAGCCGTCTGCCGCACCACCGACGGAGAACAGGGACAGCCAAGAAACAAAGCCGGTGAGTGTCGCAGCCAAAGCCGATCCGGATGATATTTACGCCACTTTGGATTGGGATACCAACCCGCCCATCAACGGCTTCTATGAAATGATGATGGACCTCACGCCGGAGCGACGCAAGGAGCTTCGCAGGCTGGCGGCACAGCATCAGGAGAAACGGCAGCATGTCCCGGACGTGAAAGCCGCACCGGAGCAGGAAACACGGCAACCCGAAACGCAGCCGGAAGTTGCCGCCACTCCTGCCGCTCACGCAACGGAAACGGCTGCAACCTCCCTTTTCCCCGAAATGGAAGCGGAAAAACCGGAGGAGGAACCTCTCGACCTTTCTCCCCGTCCGTTCAACGGCATGCTGGAGCCGCACTATCGTGACGGCTCTATGGTACTGGATGCTTCACGCAATCTCGGTTATTTGAAAGACCTCACGCCTTACGGCGCGACATTCCAACCGCTTGACCTGACTGGCTACCAGAAGGAGAAAGCGATGTTGTATGTGTCACTCCGTGATTCATACGAGCGGCTTTACCGCTACGAGGCGGAGTATCACGATGAAGGGTCTGCACAACGCATAGCGTTGAACACCTGCTACGATGAGTTTGTCATGCGCTACGGCAACCTCAATGCCAAGCAGAACGTGAAACTGTTGATGATGGATGCCGCCGGGCGCGACATCCTTTCGTTGGAACGTGCGGAAGACGGCAGGTTCGTCAAGGCGGACATCTTCGAGCGTCCCGTTTCCTTCTCGGTGGAGAGCCATGCCAACGTAAGCTCTCCCGAAGAGGCACTCTCCGCATCGCTCAACAAGTTCGGCACGGTCAATCTCGACTATATGCGGGAGATAACCGACAGCACGGAAGAGGGATTGCTTGACGCCCTCAAAGGACGCATCTTCTACAACCCGCTCGTAACCGGTTACGAGATAAAGGACAGGTTCATCGCCGGGAACGTGATAGAGAAGGCGGAGCGCATCAAGGCATGGATGGGTGACAACCCAGAAAACGGGCGTATGCCGGAAGTGAAGCAGGCGTTGTTGGCTCTGAAAGAAGCCGAGCCGCCGCGCATCGCCTTCGAGGACCTCGACTTCAATTTCGGGGAACGCTGGATTCCGACGGGCGTGTACGCCGCCTACATGAGCCATCTTTTCGACACGGACGTGAAAATCGCCTACTCCGCAAGCATGGACGAGTATTCGGTGGCGTGCGGCTACCGCACCATGAAAATCACGGACGAGTTTTTAGTGAAGGGCTATTACCGGAACTATGACGGTATGCACCTGTTGAAACACGCCCTGCACAACACCTGCCCCGACATGATGAAGTCCATCGGCAAGGATGAGCATGGCAATGACATCAAGGTGCGCGACAGCGAGGGCATACAGCTCGCCAACGCCAAGATTGACGAAATCCGTAACGGGTTCTCGGAATGGCTGGAAGAGCAGTCGCCGCAGTTCAAGGAACGGCTGACGACAATGTACAACCGCAAGTTCAACTGTTTCGTGCGACCGAAGTATGACGGTTCGCACCAGACGTTTCCCGACCTCAATCTGAAAGGATTGGCAAGCCGGGGTATTCAAAGCGTTTATCCGTCGCAGAAGGATTGCGTCTGGATGATAAAACAGAACGGAGGCGGGATCTGTGACCACGAAGTTGGAACAGGTAAAACACTGATAATGTGTATTGCAGCGCATGAAATGAAGCGTCTGAACTTGGCGCACAAGCCGATGATTATCGGCTTGAAGGCGAACGTGGCGGAGATAGTAGCCACTTATCAGGCGGCATATCCTAATGCGAGGATTCTCTACGCTTCGGAAAAGGATTTCTCGACTGCCAACCGCGTGCGTTTTTTCAACAACATCAAGAACAACGACTACGATTGCGTCATCATGTCGCACGACCAGTTCGGCAAGATACCACAGTCGCCGGAGTTGCAACAGCGCATCCTGCAAGCGGAGCTTGACACGGTGGAGGAAAACCTTGAAGTGCTGCGGCAGCAGGGCAAGAACGTGTCGCGGGCGATGCTGAAAGGATTGGAGAAACGCAAGCACAACCTTGTGGCGAAGTTGGAGAAAGTGGAACACGCCATCAAATCCCGCACGGATGACGTAGTGGACTTCAAGCAGATGGGCATCGACCACATCTTCATTGACGAGAGCCACCAATTCAAGAACTTGACTTTCAACACCCGGCATGACCGTGTGGCGGGGTTGGGAAACTCGGAAGGAAGCCAGAAAGCCCTGAATATGCTTTTTGCCATACGAACTATACAGGAGCGCACGGACAAGGACTTGGGGGCTACGTTCCTGTCCGGCACAACCATTTCCAACAGTCTGACGGAATTGTACCTGCTCTTCAAGTATCTGCGTCCGAAGGAATTGGAAAGGCAGGATATCCGATGCTTCGACGCATGGGCGGCAATTTTCGCCAAAAAGACAACCGACTTCGAGTTCAACGTGACGAACAATGTGGTTCAGAAGGAGCGTTTCCGATATTTCATCAAAGTGCCGGAGCTTGCCGCCTTCTACAACGAGATTACCGATTACCGCACGGCGGAGGACGTGGGTGTGGATCGTCCGCGTAAGAACGAGATACTGCATCACATACCTCCCACGCCCGACCAAGAGTATTTCATCAAACAGCTGATGCAGTTCGCCAAGACGGGTGACGCCACGCTGCTGGGCAGACCGCCCCTGTCGGAAACGGAGGAGAAGGCGAAGATGCTTATCGCCACCGATTACGCGCGGAAGATGGCTCTCGACATGCGCATGATAGACCCGCATTATGAGGACCACCCCGACAACAAGGCTTCCCACTGCGCCAAGACGATTGCGGAGTATTACCACAAATACGACGCGCAGAAAGGCACGCAGTTCGTGTTCTCGGATCTGGGAACATACCAGCCGGGCGACGGATGGAACGTGTACAGCGAGATAAAGCGGAAGCTGACGGAGGACTACGGCATCCCGGCAAGCGAGGTGCGCTTCATTCAGGAGTGCAAGACCGACAAGGCACGCAAGGGGGTGATAGACGCCATGAACGCCGGAACGGTGCGCGTGCTGTTCGGTTCCACTTCCATGCTCGGAACGGGTGTGAACGCGCAGAAACGGTGTGTCGCAATCCATCATTTGGATACGCCGTGGCGTCCATCCGACCTGCAACAGCGTGACGGACGCGGAGTTAGGGCGGGCAACGAGATTGCCAAGCGTTTTGCCGGGAACAATGTGGATGTCATCATCTACGCGGTGGAAAAGTCGTTGGACAGCTACAAGTTCAACCTGCTGCACTGCAAGCAGACGTTCATCTCGCAGCTCAAAAGCGGGGCGATGGGCGCACGTACCATCGATGAGGGGGCTATGGACGAGAAATCGGGCATGAACTTCTCGGAGTACATGGCGTTGCTCTCCGGCAATACCGACCTTTTGGACAAGGCGAAACTGGAGAAGCGTATCGCATCGCTTGAAGGGGAACGCAAGTCGTTCAACAAGGGCAAGCGCGATTCGGAGTTCAAGCTGGAAGCCAAGACGGGGGAACTGCGCAACAACACGGCTGTCATCGAAGCCATGACGGAGGACTGGAACCGTTTTCTTTCCGTTGTGCAGACTGATAAGGAAGGTAGTCGCCTTAATATTGTCAAGGTGGACGGCGTGGATTCAACCGACGAAAAAGTTATTGGAAAGCGTTTGCAGGAGATAGCCAAGAACGCCACGACGGGCGGTTTGTACAAGCCTGTCGGGGAGATTTACGGTTTCCCGATAATGGTGGTCAGCGAGAGGATACTCAAAGAGGGGCTGGAATTTACCGACAATCGCTTCGTGGTGGAAGGGAATTACAAATACACCTATAACAACGGGCATCTGGCGATGGCTGACCCGGTAGCCGCCGCACGTAATTTCCTGAATGCATTGGAGAGGATTCCGTCCATCATCGACCAGTATAAGGCGAAGAACGAGGTGCTGGAAAAGGAGGTTCCGCAGTTGCAGGAGATAGCGGGCAAGGTGTGGAAGAAAGAGGACGAACTGAAACAGTTGAAGTCCGAACTTGCCGCGCTTGACCGCAAGATACAGTTGGAGCTTGCGCCGCCCGCGCAGGAAGTCACCGAAAAAGAAAAGAACGGGCAGGAGATCAAGCCAGATGCGGAAGGTGTACGGAGCATATCGCCACAACAAACCGATGATGTCCCGCAGATTCGCAGCCCGATGGATAAACGAAGTCCGTCTGGCAATTTCATTGCCAATCATATCATTATCGGGCGTCCGGGTTTTCAGTTTAAGGATGAAAACCGATCGAAAGGGATAAAAATTTAAAATTATGAATTTTATATAAAATATTAATAGGGGCTATCCAAAAGGTCTAAAAGTAAATCTTATCCCCTCTGCAAGTATCTGTAGAAGAGTGATTGCAAGAATTTCTTTCTTTTTGGGCAGCCTCTATTAAATTTATTTATTCTTTCTTGATTTATGTTTATAAACATTATACCAAAAACATTCCAACTAACCTTGTTTATGTTTTGTCAGCCACCATTTGCACAACCATATTTGACTCCCAAAGAGAGTGAATTCGATAAGATAACTTGCTGCATACCCACAATAAGGGGCTAAATAGAATACGAATGGGAAATAGATAACAGTACCGACAACAGATTGCGTTATGTAGTTGGTTAAACTCATTTTACCATAAAGCTGTAATGTGGAAACCGCTTTTTTGACACGTTCCTTATGACACAATAATATGAACGAGAATATTTCTACAGAATCATCAGTAAAACAGAAAAAAATACTAATTTTGTTTTTGATGATCATTTCAAAAGGAATTAGAAAAAATGTCTAATTCTAACTTATAGAGGAAAAAGCAACAATTAAATATTAAAGAATAAAAGATACGAAAAATATGACGCCAAAAGAGATACTACAAGAATGGATTGACTGCTTCAACGCCGCCGATGCAGTCGCTTTGGCAAACTTATACGCTCAGGATGCCATAAACCATCAAGTCGCAAACACCCCGGTTATAGGAAAAACAGCTATCCATAAAATGTTTGTAAATGAATTTGCAACCTCAAAAATGGTTTGTATTGTTGAGCATATATTCGAGGATGGAGAATGGGCTATCATGGAATGGAAAGATCCGCTCGGGTTGCGAGGATGCGGATTCTTCCATGTGCAAAACGATAAAATCGTTTTCCAAAGAGGTTATTGGGATAAGCTCAGCTTTCTCAAACAGCACGGTTTAACCGTAGAGAATAGTGATAAAAATCCAAACACATAACACCGTCCGATATGGGAATCATCATTCATTCTTTAGAGTCCGTTTCTTTCAAAGATTTGTATGCGGCATTCTCATCCGCATTCAAAGATTATGATTTCTCTTTGAATGCGGATGAATTGCGACGCATGCTCGACCGACGAGGATACAATCCACAACTATCTTTCGGAGCATTTTTCGAAGGACGGCTGATTTCTTTTGTGTTTAACGGAACAGGCATGTACAACAACATCTTGACGGCCTATGACACAGGGACGGGAACCGTACCTTCATTCCGGGGATTACACCTAACCCAAAAAATATTCACTTTCAGCCTCGAATTGATATATCAACAAGGAGTTCGGCAATATGTACTGGAAGTTTTGCAACACAATCACAAAGCAATAAAAATATATCGCAAATTAGGCTTTGAAACACAGAGAAATTTCAACTACTACTCTGCCAAACTGAGCGATATTGTTCCTGTATTGCAAGTAAACCATACCGCATGTCGCATACTCCCATCGGATTTAAAAAACTGCCTTAACCAAACGGCCTGGTTCGATTTTCATCCTTCATGGCAAAATGACAGGGCTTCACTGGAACGCGGAATCGACAATTTGGACATATTGGGAGCTTATGAAAGAGAAGAACTTGTCGGATTTGTTATCTTTGAACCGGCATCAGGCGATATTTCATCCCTCGCAGTTGCAAAAGATTACCGGCGTAAAGGAATAGGTAAGTCCTTGCTTAAAAGTGCTGTCAGTCATTTTCAAAGCGATGTACTCAAATTTACTAATGTTGATTGCGATTGTGAATCAGTCACTGGTTTCTTGTCATCATTAGGACTTACCCCAAAAGGACAACAGTTTGAAATGGTCAGAAAAATTTAACCTACATTTATATGAATAGCCCTCATCATCAAATAACGGTTCTCAGCTATACGCAGGCAGGGATTTTAACCACTGAACTTCCTACGAAGAACTGAACTTTAAATTTACCACTTAACTGTCCTACGAAGCACGAAACCCCTGCTTGCGTATAGGTGATGTTATGCGGTCGGTTTTCATTTTCTCTTCTTTCTCGTTAATTTCTGCTGCAAAGTTACTAAATTTGCAGTCAAGTATTCACCTGTAAGAAGTTACTAATGACAAAAAAGAAATTGCCCGTTCGTTTTACGGGTCAGCACTTTACTA
>ENA-UESK01001173-UESK01001173.1-human-gut-metagenome-genome-assembly--contig:-NODE-1173-length-10662-cov-3.188758_pt1 | contig 10662 bp, 7 predicted proteins | sample MGYA00243006_ERZ508007 | MGnify/ENA primary metagenome ERZ508007 (study PRJEB26167, sample SAMN06115452) | human gut metagenome | host: Homo sapiens | place: China:Jiangsu | collected 2015-08-21... | reverse complement strand
TATTAGTCGAGTTAATGGCACAAATTTAGAGAATTATTCGAGTTAAAAGCAAAATTAATAAGAAAACCCTCCAAAGAATTTCTTCTCTGGAGGGTTTAACATACCATTTAATATAATTCGTTTATCAATACGGTAGTTACACTTTCCTTTCCTAAATAAAAAGCCTTTGCTTTTATCAGTGGAGCATCACATGCTATCTGTGTTTGCCATTCTACAGAACTTTCCGTAGGTTCACTGCCATCGGTTGTATACCGGATTACCGCATTGGGATTGGTAGTATTAACAAGTAACAATCCATCCTTTACTATAATACCTGGAGGAGATACCCGGAAATTAATACCTCGTTTTGCCAAACGGGGCAATTCATAAGTTACAATACCGGCATTATATTTTCGTTTGGCATCCATATATACTTTGCCGTCCGGAGACAATGCCCACGATGGTTGAGCATTCCAAACGCGTTCTGCCAGTCCAAAGACTTTCGGGAAAAGATAATATTCTATTTGTTCGAAACTACGGATTGTCTCCGCCCAGATTTGTCCGGACAAACCTTTGATATTCTTATACCCCTCTTTTGTCAAAGGTTGCTTACCGTTTGAGGCTGTTTTTACATCCACAGATTCACCTTTCAGATTCCGCCGTAAAGACTTGTAAATATCAAAAGGCAACATATCAAACGTTACGTACTCATCTACGTAACCACCCCAACGTAACCCCGGTTCTTCCACATGATAACAATAGGCCATATCCAAATAGAAATTACCCACATTACAGAGTATAATAGGATAGCCCGCATTTGCTAACTTATACGGAACTTCATCCCCACCCTGTTCCGGAATTGTATTCCAGCAATAATTCAAGACCTTGCTATTTCTGAAATGTTCGTTCACGGTATTATCCGGATTCATAACTATGTCTTGCCATCCAACTGCTTGTATATTACGTTTATCCAACATTTCCAAAATTTGCCCCAGAAAATAATCTTTCAAATCCCGTATCTTAGTCAGTCCATGTTTTTTCATAAAAGTACGGCAGACAGAAGAACCTTCCCAAATGCCTTCCGGCACTTCATCACCACCTACATGGAAAGCAGGTAGTTCTACTCCCGCATCCTGATACATCCGCCCGATTTCATCAATCACTTTTTCAAGAAAACGGTATGTAGAAAGCATTGCGACATTAATAACATTATCAGTGAAATTTTGTGCCGATAGATATTGGGAAGTATCTGCAAAGTCAATCAGAAGATATTCTTCCGCTTTCGACTGATCCGTATCAATATATTTCCGGTAACGGGCATTCATGGCTTTTATTGCTGCCCGTGAATGGCCGGGAATATCTATTTCAGGAATAATTCTGATATGCCTTTCTTTTGCATATTTCAAAATATCCATAAAGTCATTGCGGGAATAATACCCATTAGCCAATGAGGTGGTATCTGCCTCATTCCATCCCCAAGCATAAGCAGGATAAAGACATGTCAGTTCATCTGTAGTATGCCCTCTGCGAGAGGCTATTTCTGTCAATTCTTCCAATCCGGGTATTTCCACACGCCAAGCCTCATCATCACTCAAATGCAGGTGCAGTACATTCATTTTATAGAATGACAGTATATCTATCAGTTTCAGTAAGTCTGTCTTCTTTGTAAAATTACGGGCTACATCCAGCATGATTCCCCGATGCCCCATGTCCGGATAATCGGTAATATGAAGATTGGGGAGCGGAGCAGAAGTTAGTTCCATGTTATCTAATAAGGCAAGCAATGTTTGACAAGCATTAAATATGCCATGTGCATCATTAGCTTTCAAAGTCAACCGGTTATTCTTTATCACGATTTCGTAATATTCATCGGGATATTGACAGGTAATAGGAACCTCCATTTTCTTCAATTCAATGATTGTTTCTTCATCCTTGTCAGAAACGGTACATCCTAACTGTGAAGCCAATTGCTTTTTCAACAAAAGAGCTTCTTCTTTAAATACACCGTCAAACTTCAGACCTACCTTTGGAGAGAAAGTAGAAACGCCACCCGTCTTCTCTACTTTTTTAGGAGTAGGAAAGAGAGAAAGCATATCACAATCTACAGGCTTGCTGAAATCATTATTCTGCTTATACAAATAATTTCCATCTGCATAGGGAAAACTATTCTTCGAACGAATCCATTGGGTATCGGGCGTAAACAGTCCGATCTCAATCGGAATATTTTGCGGCTGCAACATTTTCCCTTTTTCATCGGTAGCTACAATATAAGCCCCTTCAGGAACCGAAGATACATTAATCACATTTCCTTCACTCAATATAGTAAAAGAGAGTGTTTCACCTGGTGCCAACGCCTGATAGTGTTCAGTAGGATACATTTTATAGTAAGTCGAACCAATACATTCTATTTCCAACGGGGCATTAATAGGTTGCTGATAATAAATTGGTGTCTGATTAAAATAGATCACCCAATTATCAGCCAAGGATTTATTCCCGTTATTCGTCAAACAGAATGTATTCTTAAAATATCTGGCTTCCACACTATCTTTTTCCAGTTTCCATGTTAAAGAGAGCTGTGAGGAAAGGGGCTGTTTAGCAGCCCCACAACCAAACAAGCATATCCCCAACATCATTATCCATATATTCCTCATAGTTATCATAAGGGAATTATTTAGTTAATGAACGAATACATTCCACTTCTTCTGTTGAATAAGGTGTCCCATCGCTACGGAAAATATCATGGAACCACAAGGACGGTTCAGCTACGTCAGGCAACGGAGTATCCCATGCAAAGATAGTATTTGTCTTTCCGGCTACAAGTCCCCAGTTTATTGCACCAATATTTTCTTTCTTCAGCATCGGCATAATATCCTGAAAAGTACTATTTTGAGTACGTGCCATATATTCCGTGCAAATCATCGGACGCCCATATTGCTTCAATGTGTCAATGAGCTGTTGATGCGAATCCAGACCTTCATACGTGTGATAGGTTATCACGTCCGAGTTTTCCAACTGAAACTTATTCAAATTAGTCAAACTCATATCCCAGACTCCGGCTGACAAGGGTTGCGACGGGTTTACTGTTCGTCCCCACGTAAATATCTTTTGTAATAGCGGCAGACTTCTTTCACCGTATCTATATCCACCCGAACCACCAGGCTCATTATATAAATCCCACAACACAATTCTCTTATCATCCTTAAAGGTGGTAAGAATATCTTTCACATAATTCTCCAAGACCGGAAGTATCACTGCCGTATCACCTTTATAATACAAATCTCCCGGATCACGCGCCCATCCCGAATTATGTACTCCCGGTTGTGGTTCCGGTTGTTTTCCTGCCTGATAAGTAGGATTCCAGCAATCATCCAGAAAGACAAAGATGGTAGAGATATGATGCTTGTCGGCAATAGTAAGGTATTCATTAATACGTTTCTTAAAACCTTCCTTATCCGTTTCCCAAACCAAATGGTGCAAATATACACGCATACAGTTCATTCCGATATCTTCTGCCCAACCCAGTTCACGATCAATAGTAACCGGATCAAAAGTATCAGCCTGCCACATCTCCAATTGGTTGATTGCCGTGCTCGGAATAAAATCACACCCACGGAGCCATCCCCATTGTTGATACCATTCATTAGCCTGCTCTTTCGTCCAGACTTCACGAACAGAGACTGTTTTCTGACTGCAGGCTATTAACATAATGCCAATAAAAAATGAGAGTAATATCTTTTTCATAATCGAATTAATATTTCAAAATTTTATAATCAGAGAGACTACTCAAAGACGGCTTTTCTAATACTAGCATTCCATGTGTCTCCAATATACATAACCCCATTAGCATCCATACATAATCCTGAAGGAGCACATAATTTTGCATCTTTGCCAACACCATTAACAGCGCCAGAACCATTCCCCCCAATAACTGTCGAAACTCCTGTATTATTCACCATACGAATCGCATGATTATCCTGATCGACAATATAGATATTGCCTGCATCGTCCGAGCACATCTGTTCACCTCTCAAGAAACGAGCTTCAGCAAATATACCATCCCAATAACCTGTTTCAACAGAAGTATTCAACCAAGTAACCTCGCCTGTCACAACATCAATATACGCTAACTCAGATGTTGATCTAATTTGCACATACAAATTATTCGTACCGGTCGCAACAGCAAGGGCAGTTGAAAACTCCTGATTACCATGCCGTTCCACTAGTCCTATTGTCTTTGCAGTCCATGTTGAAGGATCTATTTCTATAACTGTATTAGTCCACCCTTGACGAGTATATAATTTACCATCTTTGCTAGCTGTCAATCCAACACCCCAATAGCCATCAATACCCGCTTCGACAGCCTTCACCTCAGTCGACCAGTTATTAGCTGGGTCAACTACAATTAGTTGAATAGCTGTACCTCCACATTCAGCTATTGCGTAAAACTTCTTAGAAACATTATCATAAACAACACTCGTAAAGCCATACCCTCCCGCAACACGATCATAGCCAGCGAGAAAAGATACTTCACCAGTTTCCGACAAACGATAAAGTCCCAATTCTGCCGGAATCCGATCATCGGGAAACGACGTAGAAAGAGAATGTTCTTTCCTGTATTATCAACAGCAATTGCTGAAGGTAATACATCCACTTTCAAATTTTCTATCCACCAGCGCTTCTCATAAACAAAATTATCAGTATAAGCTTCCTCCATTTTATCCAATTTCACACTTATTTTACAAGGTTGATTATTCGTAATTTTAGGAACCTTAACCTGTAGTTCCGTATCACTTGCCGAAAGAATCTCTGCAACAGTATTTCCAAAAGAAACATGTAAATTAGCTGCTATATCTCCAAAATTTTCACCTTTGAGTGTCACTATATCACCCTTCCCTCCATTATGTGGTTCAAACTCTGTTAATTTGATGGGTAAAATGATGCCAGATTGGGTAATATTGACTTTTACATTCCGATAATCAGGGGCAGTGAGAGTTATGATCGCTTTTCTCCCTTTCTTTACCGTATTTTCATCTACACTAATAATCAGAACCGATTCAGCTTCTGTCACACTTTTTAAACTAAACCGACACCAAGCTGTTGCTTCCACAGGAGATATATCAGCAATAACTCCCAAATTAGAAAACAGAGTTATCTCTTTTGTACTTGCCGCAGCCGTAAACGACTGACTTTGTTCATCTTTATCCAATGCCAAATAAGAAGAAACCTGTTCTTTATCTTCACACCCTGTGAATAATAACATCTGCGCTATTACACACATTCCATATAGAATTATGTACTTCATATTATATCAAGTTTAGTTACTTAATGCCGAGGTAAAATCAATAGATAATTGTCCGTCATTATCAACAATTCTATGTATTGTAAGCCTCTCACTTCCCCCCGGAGTATTAGGAGAGTGATACGAGATACGCAGAACCCCATCAAAATCCCTAAAAATCATAGCATGCCCTCCATTGTCATTCGGATTCAATGGCTGTGGATCTTGTAGCCAAGGTCCCAAAATAGTACCCGATTGAGAACGTGCCACCCCAATGGCATATTGTCCATTCCCATCTTTTCCCAACAAAAAACTAGACCAAAGCATCAAAAGTTCACCATTATTTGCCCTATATAAAAATGGAGCATCTGATACATAATATGAATTTCTTATAACCCAAGGTGCTTCACTCGCCGCAAATAAGGTTACCGGTTCTTCAGCCGCTTCTTTCAAATCTTTTGTTAATTTCTGTGCAACAATAGTTCCGTCTGATATTTGTGTCCATTCATGGCTAAATACAATCCACGGATCTTTATTCTCATCAACGAAAAGTGCGGCATCTAATGCTTGCCATCCATTAGGGGTAATCGGCCGGTTAACTAATGGAATAAATGGACCTTCCGGTTTATCAGATATCAATACAGATGCTCCCCGTATTCCATCTGTTCCACTAAAAGTAGCAAACATATAATATTTACCTTCATAATAGTAAAGATCAGGAGCCCAGAAATCTGCCTTTCCCCAGAAACTTGCTGGTGCTTCGTAGCTGATTCCACCTTTCTGCCAATCACGCAAATTACGACTAATGGCCACAGCTATCTGATTAGCCGCTGTTGGATAAAGTGCATCATCCGCATGGACATGTAAATAATATTTTTTAGATACAGGGTCGGCAAAAATAAACGGATCACGTATACGGAATGAATTATACACTATCGGATAATCTTCATCTACCGGTGGCACAGGTTCTGAAGATGTGCCTTCCTGCGTAATAGTAATATTAACAGGATAATCCTTACCTGCCAGTTGTACAGCAAGTGACACAGAACGCTCTTCCTCGCTCTCATTCTCCTTGACTGTTATCAGAAAACTTCCTGTCCCTTCACTTCTACGAGGAGAAACTTTAGCCCATGTACCTATCCCTTTATGCACAATCTGCCATGGAGCATTAGCCTCTACTGTATATTCCTGCTCTCCGCCTTCTGCTTCCACATGCCATTCTTGTAATCCATCTTCTATCTTAAAGAAAAAAGACCCCTCCGCATCTTGCTTACATGATGCAACAAACATCAGTGTAGCTAATAAATTTATTATAATAAGCATATGTGTTTTCATATTAATTATTCCATCCTTCATTTTGTACTAAATTTGAGTTCTTTTCCATCTCCGAAGCAGGTACCGCCCATTTCCAAAGATAATCACCACCCCACAAATAAGAATAGGTAGTATTTCCCCAGACTTCCATTAGCCCGTTACCCTCGTAAAACTTTTTCTCTTTCCAGGTTCCCCATCGAAGTTCATCAAAAAACATATATTCTTCAAAGGCTAATTCCCAATATCGTTCTTTGCGGATACGTTGGCGCATATCATCCAAACCTTTTACTGTTGTATAATCATTAGAATTCAATGCCTGCGCTCCTACTCTGTTACGAACATCATTTACATACGGTATAGCTTCTTCCCATTTCCCTTGTTCGGTCAAAGCCTCAGCCAAATTTAGAAGTACATCTGCATAACGAATTAATGGAATATCAATCGGAGAACGCTCCATTATCGTATGTTCCGTACCTTCATACACAAACTTACGGATCAAATAATAAAATTTATCATTAGTGTCTGTCCGAATATCATAAGGCTCCGCATCATCAGCCCCTCGATATGGCCAACGTAATGTATATGAAATAGCAGAGCCAGTTACACCTCCCAAATATGTAGCATAAGGAGTTATTACATTCATAGCCAGCCGTGGATCCCTATTAGCATAAGCAGCTTTAATACGTGCTTCATTACCATCGGGAAGATACTGTTTCATATCAGCACCATAACTCCCCATTATTTTAATTTCTCCATCGGTTAGATTATCCCTTAAAAAAAATACAGAACGTTCCCTCGGAGTCATTGTAGAATAACCGGGCAAATAATCATCCCAACTAAACGGTTTACCATCCACACATTCATAACTATCCACAAAAGCTGGATTCGGCAGATAATTATTCCATCCGGAGCCACTCGTTGTCCGATTGCCAAAAGCCCAATTAAATACAGACCCGTAACCTGATGGATTTTCTATACAAGGAATAGTAAATATCATTTCATCACAACGTTCATTAGCTTCTTTAAAAAGAGCCTTATAATCTCCGAATAATGAATATCCCATTTTAGTAATTGCCCTGAAATCGTCCTCTGCCTTATCATATTGTTTCAGCCACAAATAAGTTTTCCCCCGCAATGAATAAGCAGCAGCTTTAGTTATCCGCCCATACTCTGAGCTACTGGCAGCATATTTTTCTGGTAAATTAGATTCCTCGACACAAGCTGTCAGATCTGTCAACACTGCATCCCAGATTTCCTGTTCCGTAGAACGCCCTTTGATGCATTCCTCTGCAGTCACAGGCTCTAGATAAAGCGGAACTCCTTTCCATAAAATATTCATCCGATAATAGTTATAAGCCCGAAGAAACTTACATTCTGCAATATATTGTGCCTTTTTCCCGTCACTCAGACCCGGTGTTTTTTTTATATTGGCTATTACATCATTAGCTCTGTGAATTAATTCATAGTAACGCTTCCAAGCCGAAAGAAACTCTGTTGATGAAGGAGTAGCTACGCCAAAAAGTGTCGGTGTATGCCAAATCCAATTACGATCCATATCCATTATACTGGAACGATAATCATAAAAATGCAAATCACCGTCATACCCGCTATTTGTCGCATAGTCGGCTCTTAGAGCATTATACACTCCATTCACAACTTGAACTGCCAAATCTGCGTTATCCCAAACTCCGGCTGTAGATATAACATTAGCCGGTTTCGTATCTAAGAAGTCTGCAGAACAAGCATAGACAAACAACATTAATATACCTCCAAATGTAATAATCGAGATAGTCTTTTTCATTGTTGTACAGATTAAAAATTAATATTAATACCTAATGCTAACTGACGCATTGTAACATACCCCATACCAGTCTGCATTTCCGGGTCCATGCCAGAAAATTTAGTGATAGTCAGCAGATTCTCACCCGAAAAATATATACGTACTTTATTGGCATAAAACTTCTGTGTCCATGCCTGTGGAAGTGTATAACCAATAGTCAGATTACGTAGCTTCAAGAAGTTTCCTTTTTCAAGATGCAGCGTACTAGCTTCTGTAGCCTGGTTAGTTTGGTTAAGTGTCAAGCGAGAGTTTTTCGAATATAAATTGGTACGAGGATCATTGGGATTCTCCGGATCATAAAAATAATGATCTTTTTGAAGTTCTTTCGACAGTCCATAACCCAAAATTGTGGATGTAGAATTCTGTCCTACCGAATACCAATAAATAGAAAATCCTGCTGCCCCTTGCCAATTCATAGAAACATCAAACCCCTTCCACGTTACTGCTCCTTGTAATCCATAATAATATTTCGGAACGGATGATACCTTCTGAAATTTCTTATCATAATCATTTCCATAAAGTCCATCTCCATTTATATCTGCATAAATATAGTCACCATACCATAAATTGGCCTTCCCAATCTTCTGGTTAGGATAAAACACATAACCCTGATCTTGCATCGCTTTCAACCACTGCATATCTTGCTCTGTACGAATCATCCCATCTTTAGGACCTCCTGTGGGATTAACCAATCCATTGTTAAAAAAGTAAGTAGCATCTCCTTTATAAGGTTCCTTTAAATAATATTCATTTATGATATGTCCCTCAATTATCCTGTTATCTCCTCCATCAGAAACATCCCCTAAATTTGATTTATAGATATAACTACCATTTTCATCATACTCCCAACCTTTTTTTAAGGCCCCTTTAAACTTACTAACAAGATTCTTGTTATAAGAGAAATTTCCAGAGAAAGAATAGGACCATTCATTAACACGATCATTCCAATTTAATGTGAACTCAACTCCCTTATTAGTAACCTCTGCATAATTTTGCCGAGCCGGTGTCTTGTTTCCCATAGTTGCATAAACGCCCGGACGATAGAGAATACCATCAGTTACTTTATTATAAATATCAAACTCTCCTACCAATCTATTATTCAGAATAGCAAAATCCAGTCCGATATTAGTCTGCGTAACACTCTCCCAACGTAATTTCTGGTTAGCAATCACAGTCTGTGCCAATCCTGAAGTTAACTTATCTCCAAAAATGTAATTACTTCCTGAATAAGTAGCTTGCCACTCATAGTCTCCAATACTATTATTACCTAATTTCCCCCATGACAACCGTATTTTTAGATTATCAAAAGGCGAACCCTGCATAAACGATTCTTCAGAAACACGCCACCCCCCAGAAAAAGACGGAAAGAATCCCCAACGGCTTTCCGGTGCGAAACGAGAGGAACCATCATAACGGGCATTGACCTCAAACAAATACCTGCTTTTATAAGCATAAGTCAAACGACCGAAAAAAGACCGGGAAGTATTTTCCCAAGTAGTCCCTGTTATGTTACTCAATTCCGTATACGTAGACAAGTCAGTCAGACTAGCATCGGCAGCTCCTTGCTTGGCCATATCTGTATTAAATCCCCAATTACGTATAGCCTCATAACCAACAAGTGCTCCCAAATCATGTTTGCCAAAACTTCTAGTCCAATCCAACGTCTGTACAAAACGCCATCTTTTAGACTCTTCCGAATAAACAGCCTTCGACATGTTTTCCAAGGTGGTAGGTTGTTCTACTAACTTACCTCTTCTAAAACTATATCTCCCAATTTGTTTGGAAAGCCAGTCTGCATCATGTCGATAACGCATATAGTCAAACTCTACATGATATACAAAATCTTTGAGAATTGTTGCATCGGCAAACATAGAAGTATTTAATTGTTCATATTTAAAAGAGCCACCCGAAGAAGCTAATAGATGAAGAGGATTAGAGGACGTCGGATCTTCTTCCACAGCTTCAGGAAGTCCTAATTTTCCATCATATTCAGGATAAATATCCGGCGGAAGTTTCTGTCCATGTATTCCACCTGTAAAAGCATCTACCTCATTACGGTCCTGGTCTGTATGATAGCCATGTGAACGGTTGCCTATCTGCAACCAATCTTTCACTTTTACAGTAATATTTGAGCGTATATAATATTTCCGCAGCCCCGTATCTTGTATTAACCCTATTCTTTCCTGGATTAGATTCTATCAATCCCTTCAAGCCTACACGAGCACGTACTTTATCAACTTGTTTGATAGCC
>ENA-UESK01001162-UESK01001162.1-human-gut-metagenome-genome-assembly--contig:-NODE-1162-length-10737-cov-3.278049_pt1 | contig 10737 bp, 9 predicted proteins | sample MGYA00243006_ERZ508007 | MGnify/ENA primary metagenome ERZ508007 (study PRJEB26167, sample SAMN06115452) | human gut metagenome | host: Homo sapiens | place: China:Jiangsu | collected 2015-08-21... | reverse complement strand
CAGTCGTTTTCTGGAATGGATTTGCATAAAAAGCAGTAATTTAGCGGTCAAATTCAGAACAAGACTAAAAATGAAAATCAGATCAAGATATTTTGTTGCGGCGGCGCTTTTGGCGCTTGTCGCGCCGTCGGTGTTTATGGCGGCTTCGGGGAAGAATGATATGGCTGCTACGGCACGCGACATCTCTGTGATCAACGCAGTGTTTAAGGAGATGAACACGCGTTATGTAGACTCTGTCGATGTAGACCGTGCCATGACTACCGCCATCGACGCGATGCTCAACGACCTTGACCCTTACACTGAGTTTATTTCAGCGGAAGAGGCGTCCGACTTTATGGCGATGTCGACCACCGGTGAGTATGGAGGCATCGGCTCTGTGATTATGATGCGCAAGGGCGGTGGTGTGCAGATAAGCGACCCGTACGAAGGCAGCCCGGCGGCTCTGGCTGGTTTGCGCCCGGGCGACCGCATCGTGAAAATCGACACTATGGACACCCGCACATGGGACACGAAGCAGGTGAGCGACCATCTGAAGGGGCAGGCAAACACTACAGTGCATGTGGTGGTGGAGCGTCCGTATGTGCAGGACAGCGTGCTGACGTTCGACATCGTGCGCCGGAAAATCCAGATGCCGTCAGTGCCTTACTTCACTGCGCTCGACGGCGGCATCGGCTACATTCAGCTGACCAAGTTTACTGAGACATCAGCCGACGAGGTGCGCGACGCATTGTTGTCGTTGAAACGCGACAAGGCGATAAAGTCGCTTATCCTCGACCTGCGTGGCAATGGTGGAGGCTTGGTTGAGAGTGCCATCAAGATTGCCAACTTCTTCGTGCCGAAAAACACGGAGATTATACGCACAAAGGGACGGTTGAAGACGGAAGAGAAGATTTACAAGACCACGCAGAAGCCTATCGACACGGAGATTCCTTTGTGCATCCTTGTTGACGGCGGCTCGGCATCGGCGTCGGAGATTGTTGCCGGCTCGATGCAGGATCTTGACCGCGCCGTGGTGGTTGGAAGCCGCTCGTTTGGAAAAGGACTGGTGCAGACCACAGTGTCGCTGCCGTTTGACAATATGCTCAAGGTTACCACCGCGAAATATTACATTCCGAGCGGACGCCTGATTCAAGCCATCGACTATTCGCACCGCGACGCAGACGGCAACATCCAGCGCACGCCCGACAGCCTTACCAACGTGTTTCATACGGTACACGGACGCGAGGTGCGCGACGGTGGAGGCATAACGCCCGACGTGACAGTGGATTGGGGCAAGGCAAGCCGCCTGACATACAATATCTTTGCCGACAACTGGGCGTTTGACTTCGCCAACAAGTACCGCGCCGAGCATCCTTCGATATGCGCTGCCGAGGATTTCGTGGTGACCGACAGCATTTTCGCCGAGTTCAAGCGGTCAATCGACCCCGCACGGTTCAACTACGACAAGGTGTGTGAAACGGGTCTTGCCGCTTTGCGCGACGCCGCTAAGATTGAGGGCTATATGAACGACTCTACGAAGCAGGCCTTCGACGTGCTGGAAAAACTGCTGAAACACAACCTGTCGCAGGATCTTGACAACAACCGCAAGGCGATAGAGGAGATTCTCGCCCCTGAGATCGTAAGCCGCTACTATTACGAGCGTGGACGCATCGTGCAGACGATGAAGAGCGACAACGGACTTGATGCGGCAGTGAAGGTGCTCAACGACATGGCAGAGTACCGACGTCTCCTTGCTCCGGCAGACAAGAAGTCGAAAAAGAAGAAATAGCAAAAATCAACGTTTGCGGCGGAAGAATTCCGTCATCAGTGCGGCGCAGTCGTCAGCGAGTACGCCGCCCACCACTTCTGTCTTCGGATGAAACGGCTGAGGGCAGAAGGTGTGGTATCCGCGCTTGTCGTCGGCAGCGCCGTAGACAATGCGGCTTATCTGGCTCCAGCCGAGTGCCCCGGCACACATCAAGCACGGCTCTACGGTCACGTAGAGCGTGCATCCTGTAAGATATTTTCCACCGAGATATGCCGCTGCCGACGTCACGGCCTGCATCTCTGCGTGCGCCGTGCAGTCGGTCAGCGTCTCTGTGAGGTTGTGTGCGCGTGCAATCACCTTTCCGCCGCACACCACGACGGCGCCCACCGGCACCTCGTCGTCGGCAGCAGCCTGACGGGCTTCGGCAAGCGCCATCTGCATGTATAGTTCGTCTTGGGTCATAGTCGTTTTTTTCAGCTTAATATTTCAACCATTTGAGCATTTCCTTCAGCGATGGTTTTTTGCCGTACATAAGGATGCCCACGCGATAGATTTTGCCCGACAGATAAGACAATGCCAGCGCGGTGCCGAAAAGCAGAGCCACCGACAGCGCTTCCTGCCACAGAGGCACGCCGAACGGGATGCGTATCATCATCACCATAGGCGACGTGAGCGGGATAAACGAGCACCACACTGCCAGCGGTCCGTCGGGATTCATGGCGCTGTAGAAGCCGGCGTAGAACGCAAACAGCATTATAACGGCGATAGGCATCATAAACTGCTGCGTGTCCTGCGGGTCGTTGACCGCCGCGCCAAATCCGGCAAGCACGGAGGCATAGAGAAGATAGCCGCCGATGAAGTACAGCACGAACAGCACTGCGATTTCTGCGAGCGGAAGGCTCGACACCACCGACAATATCTGCATCGACAAATCGGCGTCGGGCATCTGCGACGCGGCAGAGATGGCTGCGGCCTGCGAGGGGTCGAACATGGCCACTCCGCTGACCACCCCGGCAATACTTATAATAGCGACGAGCAGTATGCCCCAGATGAGCATCTGCGTGATTCCGACAAGTCCGATGCCTATGATTTTGCCTGCCATCAACTGAAAAGGCTTCACACTCGACACCATAAGCTCGACGATGCGGTTTGTCTTCTCTTCGGTGACGCTCTGCATCACCATCGCGCCGTAGCTCATCACGAAGAAATAAATCAGCGTCGACTCGCGTTCGCCCTCGTCGGTCCATCTCACCGTCGCCACTTCGACGGGAGTCTGCACGTCTTCCACAATCTCGTTGAGAGCAGGGATGTTGTAGCGTTCGAATTTCTGTTTCTGCACAGCCTTTGTCAGGGCGTTGTTGACATAGTCGGACATGTCGCGCTTCACCTCGTCGCGCGAATAGATTGCCGCGGCGGTGGGGTTGTCGACAAGATTGTCGGTAATCATCAGCACTGCCGCCACGTCGGTGGAGTCGGAGCGCAGCGCCGGCGTCATCTTGTCGGTGGGCACGAAGAGATAGTCGTCGTTGCTTTGCAGGGCATCGGCATAAAGTCCGGTGTTGTCAATCACAGCCACCGTCTTGCGTCCGCTGTCGCCTATTACCGACAACAGCAGCGGAACGAAAATCATTGCCGCCATAAGGAACGGCATGAGTATTGTGAGGATGATGAATGAGCGTTTTTTCACGCGTGTGGCATATTCCCGTTGCGCCACAATCCAGATTTTGTTTTTCATTGTTGTTCCTCCTTTTCATTGTTGCCCACACCGCCTACGGCGCGCAGGAATATGTCGTTCATTGTTGGCAATTGCTCTGCAAACGAGCGGATTTCCACCTGTTGCGACAACATTGCTATGAATTCTGAGTTTGTTGCGTCACACGTCTTGCGCAGCGTGTATGTTACGTTGTCGCCGGCTTGCTTTATCGACGTGATGTCGTATTTCTCGGGGTTTTCGGCAAGCATCCTGCCGCTTTCAGCCACAAGGCTGTAAAGGCCGCTGCGATAGCGTGAGCGCACGTCGCCCACCGTGCCGCTGAGCACCACGTGCGAGTCGTTTATCAGCGCGATGTCGTCGCAGATTTCCTCCACGGAGCTCATGTTGTGGGTCGAGAAGATTATGGTGTGCCCTTTGTCGCGCAACTCGAGGATTTCTTTTTTCAGCAGTTCGGCGTTGACTGGGTCGAAGCCCGAAAAAGGCTCGTCGAAGATGAGGAACTCCGGCTCGTGAAGCACGGTTATTACAAACTGCACCTTCTGCTGCATGCCTTTCGACAGCTCCTCAAGTTTCTTGTTCCACCACGGATTGATGTCAAACTTGTCGAACCATTGGCGCAGGCGTTTCTCGGCGGTGGCTTTGTCCAGACCTTTCAGCTGGGCAAGGTAAAGAGCCTGTTCGCCCACCTTCATTTTTTTGTAAAGTCCGCGTTCTTCCGGGAGGTAGCCTATGCGGCGCACGTCGGCGTCGGTCATCAGGCGTCCGCCCATCATCACTTCGCCCTCGTCGGGCATCGTGATGCGGTTTATGATTCTTATGAGAGTGGTCTTGCCTGCTCCGTTGGGTCCGAGCAGCCCGAACACCCGTCCGGGGCGCACTTCGACGCTTACTCCGTCAAGGGCCGTGTGTCCGGCAAAGCGTTTCACCACGCCGCGCGCTTCCAATGTATTATCCATATTCTTTTTTGTTTGAGTTTTTTGTTTATCGTTTGTCTACGGGATCGACGGTGTAGCCCGACTGCCGCAGCAGGCTGAGCAGACCTTCGTCGCCGACAAGGTGGGCGGCTCCTACAACAACCAGTGTGGGCGCGTCGGCAAGCATCTTTGGCATTTGCTCCATCCAGGCGCGGTTGCGGTCGGAGAGCAACATGGCGTCTTCCTCCGGGGTAGAGTCGCAGTCGTCGCCGAGTTTCTGATTGGTGACTTCTTTCAGCGTCTCAATGTCGCGGTGCATATACGCGTCGGTAGCCATCTCGATCATCGAGGCGTTCCATTCGGTGTTTTCTGCCAGGCAGACGAGCATCTTGCCCTGACGTGCCGGCGGTTGGCTGAACAGCATCTTCAGCTGGTCCTGGGCGGTTTCCAGGGCAAGCACTTTCTTGCCGGCTTTGTCGGCTTTTATCTGAAAATACGTGTCAAGCTGCTGGTCGAGCGACACCTTCGGCAAATATTTGGTTACAATGGCTGCAATCAGCTGGTTGCTTATCGCTGCCGGACACATTCGTTGCACTGCCGGATTGTCGAGACCGAAGCCGATGAGCGACCGCATTGCTTTGTCGACGGTAGGGCGGTCGGCGTCGGGGATGAAGTCGTTGAGCGACGAGCCTGGAGGCAGCATTATCGCCTCGGCTGTCAGCCGAGTCAAGTCGCGGGTGTTGAGCATGTCTACCTCACCGCACACTTGCTCCACGTCGTTCTGCACCTGGCGTATCTGAGGCACGCTGTCGAGCACCGTCAGCGGTGCGTAATGGTGTGTGCCGAAGATGTAACTCGGCTTCTGCAAGCCGTTGCCGCTCACTTTCCACAACAGTTGTGCCTGGGCGCTTATGCCCACAACTGCCATTGCAATAATCAATAATATCTTTTTCATGTCGCAAATATAGTGTTATTTTCCCATTCCGCCTTGCTTTGACAAGCGGGAAGCGTCGTTGTTGCTGTCCACGCGGCGTGTCTGGAACGCTTTGCCGAGGCTGAAATTGTAGGTGAGCGAGCAGGAGAACGACACAGGGTTGCTGAATTTGCTTTTCGTGTGGTAGCCCGAGGCGGAGTCGATCGAGAAATCCACACCGCGGCCGAGAATGTTGTCCACGCCCACCGAGGCTGTCCAGCGTCGCTTTGCAAACGACTTTTTCAGACTTGCGTTGAGGTTGTGGGTCGGTGTCACCGTAATTTCGCCCATCGTGATTTTGTTCTGTCCGTAATATGAGATTTCAAAGTAGAAATCTTTCGGCAGCTGGAATCCGGAGCTGGCATACCAGTTCAGGAAGTTGTGGTATGTCAGACTGCCTTTCTGTTCACGGCGCTCGCCGTTGGCAAGATATGTGAGATTGGCTGTCAGCGTCCACCAGTCCTTGATTTGGAACGGCAGGTTGAGCGATGCGCCAAACATATATTGTTTGTCGAAGTTGACCATTGTCAGCAGCACGTTTTTCGGGTTGTCCTTGTCGGGCATCGAGGCTTTTATGATTTGGTCGTGGTTGATGTTGGCAAACAGGGTCAGCGAGTATTTGTATTTAACCACACCGGTAAGGCTGACGTTGTCGCTGTATGACGGCTTCAGGTCGGAGTTGCCCGACTGATAGAACATGTCGGAAACCTGATGACGCTCGGGATTGAGAGCCCAGAACGAAGGGCGCGCTATGGAGCGTGAGTACTGTGCCGTCAGCACGTTGGAGCCGTTTGGCGACAGCAGATATGTGACATTGGCATTTGGAAACAAGTCGAAATATCGCTGAGCTACGATGTTGCCGCGGCTGCTGGCGTCGGTCAGTTCGCCGCGCAGTCCTGCCGATGCCATGAAGCGTCCGAGTTTGGCTGAGGCTTTTACATAGGCGGCATAGATATTTTCTTTAAACACCACGTCATAGTCGCGTCCGTCTGGCGTAAGCCATTCGTGGTCTTTCAGATAGAGGTATGACGCGTCGTTGTCCATACGGTTGAGGTTGTATTTCAAGCCGGTCGACAGACTCCAGCGGCTGTTGAATGTCTTGTCGTAGTCGTAGCTGACGTTGACAACGTCGAAAACCGAGTTTTCGCGGCTTGTCGATATCGAATCGGCGGAGAGGGCGAGAAACTCCGAATGACGATGGTTGTCGGCGACGCTGCGTCCTTTTGTGTGGTTGTAGTTGGCAATCACCTTCATTTGCGAGCCGATGGAGTCGAGCCGGTGCACGTAGTTGAACGTGGCATCGATATTCCTGTGGCGCGATGTCGACATGTAGTTTCCGTTCATCGTCTCGATGCCTATGTCGGTGTGGTTGAACGTCGCGTTGGTCGTCACGTCCGACGGTGAGCGAAATTGGTTGTAAGCCACCTCGATGCCCAGCGAATTGCGCGCGTCGGGATCGAAATAAATGCCTGCCATTCCGTAGCCGAAAAGCGACTTGTGTAGGTCCATCTTTGTGTCGGTCGTATACCGGTCGCCGTTGGCATAGTCGGTGGTTTCGCCGGTGTCGAAATAGGCTTTCGGAGAGGCGGAGAGATTGCTGTTGGCACTGAATGTCCATTTGCCGTTCTTCACGTTGACTGATGCCGAAGGAGTGACCGTCGCGGATGTTTTGCTGACAGAGCCGATGAGGCTCACGTTGCCCATCACGCCGTCGGCACGGTTGCGTTTAAGAGTGATTTTGATGATTCCTCCTGCGGTGTCGGCGCTGTATTCCGCTCCTGCCTGGGGAATCACCTCTATTTTGCTCACGTCCTCCGCCTTGAGCGAGCGCAGATAGGTGAGCAGCTGTGATTGGTCCATGCGCAGCTCGCGGTCGTTGACCATCACTTTCGCGCCCGACTTGCCGTTGATGGTGATTTTCTTGTCGTCGATCCACACGCCGGGAGCCGCCTGCAGCAGTTCCTTTCCGTCTTTGCCTATGGCGGCTGGCATATCCTCCACCCTGACCACAAAACGGTCGGGCAGACGGCGTATGGCTGAGGCTTTCACCTCTACGCCATGCAGTGCCACGGCATTTGTTGTCATCGTGGCGTCAAGACGCGTTTCTCCGCTGACGGTCACTGCCTTTTCGGCATTGTCGTAGCCCACGAGGGTAAATGTCACGTTATATTGTCCTTTCGGAAGGTTGATTCTGTAATTGCCGATGCTGTCGGTGACGGCCCCTCCTTGCTCATGGTTGGTGCTGAGTGCCACCACGGTTGCAAATTCAACCGGGTTGCCTTCGCTGTCGGCCACGCGTCCGAGCAAAGTGTCGGCTGTCGCGATGCTGCCGCCCGAAATGGCAAGCAGCGCCGCAAGAAACATCTTATTCATTGTGTGTATTATAAATTGGTTATTTTCCTGAGTCGATGAATTGTTTGTATAGACGGTCGATGTCGTCGGCAGTGATGCCGAGCATCTGCATTCTGCGGAACATTTCCGGAAGTTCCTCTTCTTCAAATTCCCGCCGGCGCAGTCTGGAGATTGTGCCGCATGCGCCTTCGCTGACGAAATAACCTATGCCGCGGCGGTTGAAGATTATCTCTTGCTGCTGCAGCCAGTCGAAAGAGCGCACCACGGTGTTGGCGTTGACTTCAACGGTTGCCGCATATTCGCGCACCGACGGGATGCGGCCGCCTTCGGAATAGGCATGCTGCATAATCTCGTCCATGATGCGGTCTGCTATCTGCAGGTAGATTGGTCGGCTTTCCTTGAAGTTCATAACAGGCGTTTTTTGGTTTCAACTACTTGTTTGCGCGTAAACAGCCAATATGACAGCAGCCCGTTGATTATGGCAATCGCAAGCAGTATGCTGCCGGTGGTGGCAAGAATTGTGGGGAATGTGGCGACAAACTCTGAACGGGTTTGTGGGTGAAAGCTGAAATGCACAAGAATCGGAGGGAGAATGATGGCTAATGCCACCACAACGCCGAGTGTCTTGACAAGAGGGAATCTGCGCCAAACCGATCCGCCGAGCATAAACATTGACTGCAGACATACCAGAAAACCGTATGATGCCAGTGTTCCCTGCCAGCTCCATGCCTCGCGTGCGGGGCCTTCGATCATTTGTGCCGGAGTGAACAGCACTTTCAGACAGTAAAATGTCAGCGAGCCGTAGGCGTCAAGTCCGAATATCGCCGCGAGCAGATAGTAGAGTGCGCCGACAGCGACAAGCGACACAAGTGCCGACAGGGCGAAGCCGAGGGTTACAATCGTCACCCGCGACAGGAATTTCTCGACGTTGGTTGCCGGCAGTGTGAGAAACTCAGTGCTGCCGGGCTTGTCGGAAATGGGATTAAGCACGGTGGAGGCGGCAATCATTCCGCCCATTGTCAGCACGAGTGCAAACCAGGAGTAGAACGTGTCGGCAATTGACACGAACGAGGTGCTTTCGTGTGTCTTCGCCGTGATGATGATTATCAGCAGTCCGGCAAGCAGGGTGCCTGCAAGCTCGAGCAGATGGGCAAGATGGGTTTTCCAGTTGAGTGCCGCATCGCGTGTGGTCACCGACCAGAAACGCGCTGGGCTGAAGTTGTTTATTGTTGTCATTTCAGTTGAGTCTTTACAAATATTTTATAAGTCAATACGTAGTTGGCGAGTGTGAGCGGTGTCAATATGATGTTTGTCGTTGTCAAGCTGGGATTGCAGATGCCGTTGACGAGTATTGCCGCCGCGACGACTACAAACAGCAGTGCGAGGCTCTTTACCAACACTTTGCGGCGCCAAAGCGCGCTGCCGATCATTGTCACCGACTGCAGCCACAGGGCGATTACGCCAAGCGGCACTACTTTCTCAACAAAAATCTGAGGAAGCAGCATCGTTTGAAACAGCGGTTTGTTGAAAAGCGTCATGCACAGACCGATGCGCGCTGCGTCGGCAAGCACCATCCCGATGATGAAGAACACTATCGTGGAAACCACGGTTTCAAGCAGGTTTACAAGAAATTTCTCGAGATTTATTGCCGGAAGTGTCAGGTAGGAAATCTGACCGTAGCGTCCCGACATTTTGTCGAACATAAACGTTGCCATCAGCACCATCGACAGGATGAAGAACGATGCAAGCACCACGTAGAACGTGTCGGCAAACGATTCTGGATTGATGCTGTATCCCGACATCATAAAACCGATTTCGCCGAAGAGTATGGCGGCGAAGGGTGCCATCGGCATTCCTATCCATGCCGATGGCACATTGTGGTCGTAGTCGTGGCGGAGCATCGCCCAAAATCTCCGTATGTTGAACCTATCGGTCATTGTCGTCAGCATTTAAGGCTTCATTGATTGCGGCGCCGTTGGCAAGCATTGCGTTGAACAGCGTTTCAAGATTGATTACGCTCTCGTCGCCGAAGCGGTTGGCATAAATTGCGCTGTTGCCTTGGAGAGAGGGCTGCACATAGATGGCTCCTTCGGTGGGTTCCGACATCGGTTGGTCGGTGAAAAGGAGCTTGGATGCCAGCGTGGCGTAGCTGCTGTCGAGCAACAGTTTGCCGCTGTCGACCATCAGCACGTGGTCGAGCAGATTCTCTACGTCGCGCACTTGGTGGGTCGACACGACTATCGTTTTTTCATCGCTCATGTTTGACGCTATCACCTTGCGCATCTGGCTTTTCGACGGGATGTCGAAGCCGTTGGTCGGTTCGTCCATCAGAAGCAGACGGGTGTTTGTGGCGAGAGCGAAACTCATAAACGCCTTCTTCTTCTGTCCCATCGACAATTCGTTGAGACGCAGGTTGCTGTCCATCTCGAAATCACGCAGACAGTTGTTGAGAATCTCGTTGGAGAAACGCGGATAAAACTGCGCGTTGTATTTCACGTATTGGGCGAGGGTGACGGCTGGAAGCGTAAATTCCTCGGGAACGATAAAAATCTCCTGAAGAGCTGACGGCTGGCGGCGCGACATCTCGCTGCCGCAGAAAGTAACCGACCCTGATTTCGGACGGAGCAGACCGCACATTAGATAGAGCAGTGTGGACTTGCCCGTTCCGTTCTTGCCGAGCAGTCCATACACCGCGCCTGGTTGCAATGTCAGCGAAAAATCGCTGAAAATGTCAGGCTTTTTGAAGCCATAACTAAATTTCAATTCCTTGATTTCCATCATATAAGTTTTCATTTTTCGTATATCAGTTTGAGTGTATTAGTTGATTAGTACACTGCAAAGCTATGTCAATTTTTTGGGAAAACAATAGCGAATCTGATATTTAACACAAATTAATACTTTCTAAAATCTTCGACACCCAGCAAAATCGCCGAAGCGCGGTTCCAGAAGTCAGCCCGTGGTTGGATAGCCCACCCGAGACAAGGGTGACATGCCGCTACCGCCGAAGCGCGGTTCCAGAAGTCAGCCCGTGGTTGCC
>ENA-UESK01001161-UESK01001161.1-human-gut-metagenome-genome-assembly--contig:-NODE-1161-length-10743-cov-4.992593_pt1 | contig 10743 bp, 1 predicted proteins | sample MGYA00243006_ERZ508007 | MGnify/ENA primary metagenome ERZ508007 (study PRJEB26167, sample SAMN06115452) | human gut metagenome | host: Homo sapiens | place: China:Jiangsu | collected 2015-08-21... | reverse complement strand
TAAGAGCAGGAAATTAAGGGGGGAGATTTTATGAGAAAGAATGATATTGAAAAATCTCTGAAGAGATTTTTGAAGAGAAGAGTCAGTTATTCCTTTTCACTTTTGATAGCTTTTATGATAACAGGTGGAATAGCCTTGGGAGCAGGAATAACAGCAGAAGAGATTCATGAAACAAAAGGGGATTTATTAATTAAGATTCAAGAAGAAAGAGAAGCCATAAAGCAGAAATTATTAGAAAATCAAAGTAAGATGAAAACACTAAATTTGGATTCAAGGATTCTTTTGAAAGAAGCTGATTTTTATTCTAAACCAACAGCACCAGCATATGGATTCTCAATAATAGGAGGCTTTAAAAAAGCTGATAGTGCAAGCAAAGAATGGAAGGGAAGTGTAAGAGGGGACACTCCTATGGATAAATTAAGAAAAAGATTTAATGAGGTACATGGAACTTCAACAGAAACAGGAGAGAAGGGAACACTTCTGGGAGCAGCACAATATACACATAACAATAAAACAAGTGGATATGCATCAAGCGGTTGGATAAATATGAGTGGAAATTATCATTTAAATACAAATGTATATGATGCAGAGGCAAAACTATTTATTCTGCCAGTGGTAAAAGCACCAGTAGTAATATAACCAACAGTGCCAAATGTAGCATTTACAGTGCCCACAGCTCCAACAGTGATACCAGTGACATCACCAGTAATAGCTTCAATAACAGTAGGAGCAGTAAATGTAACAGCTCCAACAGTTGTAACTCCAACTGTGACACTGCCAACAACACCAACAGCACCAGGGGATATAACAGTAACAGTAAATGAACCAAATATAAATGTAAATATAGGGACAATAAATGTAGCTGGACCAGGGGTATTAAATATACCTAATTTAGTTACGCCTAATATAGTGATTTCTTTGAACCCTGTGGCACCACCTTCAATTATACCGCCATCACCAAGTGTATCTACACCAACAGCACCGGCAGCGCCAAATTTTGTTTCATATGTGGCTCCAGGGGGATCATGGTTAGGAGGGTTTACAGCCTATCAGGGAGTCAATTATTTTAATCCTGCAATCTTATATGCAAATACTAACTCTTTAGCAAGTTTAGGAACTCCTGCTAACTTGGCTAGTGGAAGCGTAAGAAGACAAACAGATCCTGCTCTGCCGCTTTTTTCTAATATGCAGATAACAAATGGAACTGGAGGAGCGAGAGGAAAAGTATATGCCTATAGAGATGCTGGAGGAGCAAAAACAGGTTACCAAAATATAAAAAGTCCAGATGGAGCAGGAGCATATACACCGACATATTATGCACCTTCTAATGGTGGACTTTCACCAACTGTAACAGGAACAGTAGCAAATCCAGGATATACTGCAAATACAAATCTAGCAGATAAAGAGATAGATCAGAAAAATCGTTGGATAATGACTATACATAAAAGAGGAGGAAATGCAAAAACAGTAGTAGAAAATATAGATTTTGTAATAGGAGGAGCTGATGGAGTTCCAGGTTCTACAGGATGGAGCAGTGGAGATGCGGCAAAAACTGGAGAATCAGGAGTTCTCTTAATGAGAAATGATGGAGATGCACTATTTAGAAATTCAACTATTGATCTTCTAGGAAGAACGACTATTAACGTTGATATCTTACATTATGGGGCACACTATTTAACATCTTTAGAACTTGATAATGTAAAAATTAATATCAAAGGAAATGAAAATACACTTTTTAGCAATGTACCTCATTCAGATGTTGGAGTGTGGGGAACTGTTGATGTGACTACTAAAAACAGCAGTTGGGGATTACCTCAACGTGATGACGGAATTGGAAAGCAAGGAATACATGGAAAAATAGATCTGAATATAGATACTAAAGTAAATACTATTTATTATATAAGAGCTAACAGCTCAAATAGATGGAATGGATATAATGGAGGAAATACCATTTTATCAGATGGGACTACTGCAAAACATAGTCATATAGCAAACCCAGAAGCATTTTTAGTATATACTCCACTTATGGGAAGAGTAAGATATGAAAATAAGGATTCTGGTGGAAATAAAGGAACTTTCAATTTTAATGGTTCTGGAAATGTAGGAACATGGGTAACTAAATATGTTCCAGATAGAACTAAATATACATACAACTCTGCTATGGCTTCAACAGAGGCTCCTATTATAGACTTAGGTAAAGTAATGATGAATGGAGATGGAAATGTAGGTATATATTTAGCTCAAAACAATAGTAGACCAGATTATAATGGAATTTTCCAAGGAAGTTTACCAATTGATTTTTATATAGGAACTTCATTAAATAGTGGTGGAGGAAATCAGTCAGGAGATGGAAATACTGATGGAGACAACACAAAAACAAGTGGAAATGTTGCTCTGTATGTATCTTCGGGGCAAAGAAAAGAATTAACAGTACTTAATGGATATTTTCCTGCTACAACAGATTTAGTTACTCAAGGGGTAACACAATATTATTCTCCAGCAGGAATGGGAGCTGGAGTTCAAATAGGTTATTCAGATTTGGATACACCAGCACATGCTATAAAAAACCTTAAAATAGATAACTATAGTGCAGTGTTTGGGAAGTATTCTAAAAATAATATAGCAATTGTTGCAAGAAATGGAAGTGTTGTTGAATTATCGCCATCTGCAATTATAACAGATGGACAAACTTCAGCTACACCTGATGCAGATAGAGCAGAGGGGACAATAATTGCTTTTGCAGAAGGGGTATGGTATAACCCAAGAACAAAAGAAAGTGACAGAGCAGCCTATGATGGAAATTCTCATACAGATGGAAAAGTTCTCATAGATGGAAGATCAGGACAAAAATATGTACCACAATATGGTTCTTCAGTTCTTATTTCTCAGAATATAGCTTTAGGAAGTAAAAAAGCTGTAGCAGTATTTGCTAAAGATGGAGCAAAGATAGAAACAAAAAGTATAACTATTTATGGGGCTGAATCTACTGGAGCTTTTGCTTCTGGACATAAAATATGGGCTACAGAAAACTTAGAAGATTCAATAACTCATGGTGGAGGAACAGCAGCTCCTTCAGTTATCAATATTGCTGGAGATATAGTTCTTGTAAATGGAGATAAGAATAAAGGTGTTGTTGCCATGAGTGGAGCAACAGGAGATGGAGCCCAAATAACTGTAACAGGAAAGCTAAATGTAGAGGGTCTTGGAGTTTATGTAGATGGAGCAAAGTCAAAAATAGCAATAAATGGGGCAGGGAGTACTCTTACATCTGGAGCAGATGGAGCTTTAGTAGCTTTAAATGGAGGACAGCTTGAATTTAAAGGTGGAACTATAACTCATGGAGTAGATGATCAATTGGCCTTTTATTCATCAGCAACAGGAAATTCAAAGCTTACTTTTACAGGAGCTACAATTTTAAATATAAGTAAGGGAGTAGTTTTCTACGGAGAATCTTCTAATTTTACTTCTGGAGCTGGAACTTCATTATACAATGGAATGGGAAATTTAACAGTTAATTTAACAGGAAATGGAGTGAATCTAGGAGTATTTAAAAATATAAATGCTATATGGGATGGAACACCAAATTATTTAAATAATCCAACAAATGGATTAGTAAATATCCCTAAAGCAGCAGCTATTGATCCTAATGGACATTGGTATAAGAGTAGTCTGGATGGAGGAACACTTGATATAAATACTGATGTTAATAGAGATAGTATATCAGCAGGGGGAACAGTTGGAGATGGATTTAACGATATAGTAATGGAAAGAAAAGCTGTTACTTTAAATGCTGGAAAAAATGTAAGTTCTGTAGCAGGAAGAGGTCTATATATCGGTTCAAATACTACTGCAATATCTAATAATGAGTCTGGATATACTATTAAAGGAACAGTAGATATATCAGATGGAACAAATGAAGCTGTTGGAATTTATACAAGTTATGGACATATAAATGTGGATAGTAGTGGAGTTGTAAAAGTATCAAAAGGAGTAGGAGTATATGGAATCAATGGAACGAAGATAGAAAATAAAGCTGGTGGAAAAATAGAACTGGCAGATTCAGATTCAACAAATCAATCTATTGGAATTCTATCACTTGCTACTAATAAGTCTGGAACGCCAGATGCCTATGGAAAAAATGCAGGAAAAGCTGGACTATGGGGAGAGGTTATCAATAAGGGAACTATTGATATAACTGGAACTCATGGAATAGGTATCTATATGGAAAATAATCAAGATGGCGTTGGTAAAAATGAGATGACTATGCATAATGAAGCTCCTATTACACTGGGAGATGATGGAAAAGGTATTGTAATAAGAAGCACTAATACTGCTAAGACTGGTGGAACTCTTACTCTTAAAGATTCTGGAAGTGGAAGAGATATCAAAGTAGGTAAAAATGGTGTTGGAATATATGCTCAAGGTTCTGATGTAAAAATGGATGGAAATTATGGAATAGAAATCCAAGAGGGAGGAGTAGCTCTTCAATCAGAAGGGAATACAATCATATCTCATACTAATGCAGCAGATAAACTTACAGTGGATTATGCTGGAACTTCTGGAACTGGGAATACAGCTATAGGAATAGCTTTCAAAGGAACAACAGGAAATACTTTTAATAATAATATGAATATGGAAGTATTAAATACTAGTGGTGCAGAAACAATAGTAGGTATCTATGGAACAGGAGCAGGAATACTTACAAACTCTGGAGATATAACTGCCAAATCTACAGGATCTTATGGAATAATTTCTGAAGGTGTAAATGTAGTAAATACTGGAATTGTAACAGTAGGAGACAGCTTAGCCCCAATAAGTGGAGCAATAGGTATTTATGCTAAGGATGCATCTGTAGATACTGTTGGAAAAAATATTGTAATAGAGGGAAATGGAGATAGTTCAACAAGTGTACATCCTATTGGAATATATGCAAAGAGCAGTATTGCAGGAAATAGAGAGATAAAAGTTACTAATGGATCTGCTCCAATGAGTGTTGCAGGAAAAGCTGGAATAGGAATATATGTAGAGGATACTATTGGAACAGCTTTAAGATTGAATAACTCATCAAATATAACTTTGGGAGATTCTTTATCAACAGCAGACAGAAGATTTGGAATATTTATGACAAATGCTAAAAATACATTGAATGAAACAAGTGGAATAGTAAATGTAGGGAAAAATAATATAGGCATTTACAGTAAAGATTCTATACTTAAAAACAGTGGAACAATAAATGTTGTACATAATGAAGCGGGAACAGAAAATATAGGAGTTCACAATGTAACAGATAATGGAAACTTTACATTTAGTAACTCTGGAACAATAAATGTAAATGGAGTATCAAATATAGGTATCTCTGCTAAAACAACAGGAACTCATCAAGGAATGGTTGAATTAAGTGGAGGAACTATAGCTGTAACAGCAGCAAGTCTTGCTGATGGAGATATTCCATTGGGAGTATATGCATCAGGAAATAATATAACAGTATCTTCAGTAGCAGCAAGCAGTATAACAGCAGCTCCTAATGCTGTTGGAATATATATGGATGGAGATAATACTTCAAAAACAAGTGGGCTTATGAATCTTTCTCTTTCATCTGATACAGGTGGTAAAATGGGAATAGGAGCTTACTATAAAGGCGGCGCTTTTGCAGATACAGGAACAATGAAACTAAACAGTACAACTACAGCGCTAAGTGGAACAGATCCAGTAAGACCTATTGGGCTATACTATGGAACAGGTTCTGCACAAAATAAAACTGATATAGAAATTGTATCAGGAAGTGATGAAATCATAGGAATGTATGGTTCAACTTTGGCGCCATTTACTAACAGTGGAAATATAACATTAGATGCTAAAGGAATAGGAGCATACTTCATAGATACTGATATAGCAAATAGTGGAAATGCAACAGTAAATATAGCTGATGGATATGGAATGTATTTCAAAGGAGGAGATTCTTCATCAACAGGAACTATAACATCAACAGGAGCAGATTCTGTAGGAGTTATTGTCACTAAGGCAGGTTCTTCATTTACAAATAGTACAGGAGGAACAATAAGCTCTGGAGGAATATCATCAATTGGAGTATATGCAGAAAATGGAGCTACATTTACAAATGCAGGAACTCTGAATTCTACTCTTGCAGGAGCAGGGATAATAGAAGGAAGTATAGGAGCCTTTGCTAAAGGATCTAAAATAGAAAATACAGGAACAATAAGTTCTCATTATCTTGGACTATATGGAAAAGATGCTTCAACTATCAACTATACATCTGGGATACTGACTGTCAATAGTGGTGTAGGAATACTTGCTGATGGAGGAAGTTCAGTAGTTAATCTTAATGGAGGAACTATAACAGGAACTGCTAATAATACTACATCAGTAGTTGGAAAAAATACTGGTATAGTAAATCTAAATGGAACAAATATATCTCAGACTGGTTATGGAACAGTAGGTATAGTATTAGATAGTGGAAGTTCAACATTAACAAGTGGAAATATATCTGTAGGAGCAGGGGGAACAGGTGTATATGCAGAAAACAGTTCAGTAAATCTAGCAGGATACAGTGGAACTATTGCTATGGGAAATCAGGGAATAGCTATGTACTCTAAGGATTCAGCGCTGTCTTCTGGAACATTAAATGTAAACTATACTAATACTGCCAAGGGAGTAGGAATTTACTACGCGGGAACAAATCCAGTAACAAATAATATAACAGTAAACCATACAGGAGATAATCTTGTAAGTATATTTGCTGATGGAATATCTCTTACAAATACGGCAGCTCAAACTATCAATACTGATGGAATTGGAATATATGGAGACAATGGAGCAGCAGTTTCTAATCAAGGAACACTGGCTTTATCTGGAGATGATACAATAGGTATCTATTTAGATGGAGCAAGTTCTACAGTAACAAATATGGGAACTATAACAGGAACTCCATCAACTGTAGGAAATAAGATAGGAGTTTATGTAAATAGTGGAGATATAACAGGAAATACAGCATATAACTTTGATATTGATGGAGGAATAGGAATCTATCTGAAAAATAATGCTGTAAGCTATACAGGAACAATGACTGTAACAGGAGATTCTACAGCAGCAAACAGAACAATAGGTATATATGTAGATCCATCTATAACAGGAACTCTTGGAGCAAAAATAAATGTAACAGGAGAAGATGCATTAGGTATATACCTTGCTGAAAACCTAGGAGCAGCAGCAGATATAACATATAATGGAGAACTTAACATTACATCTTCAAGTACAGCAAACAAAGGAATAGGAGCTTTACTTGAACAGGGAAGCACATTCACTTTAGGTGTTGGAGGAAAAGTAGATATAGGCGGAACAAATAACATGGGATTCTATGTTAAAAATGGAGCTAATCTTAATGTAGCAGGAGGAACAGTAACAAATACAGCAGCAGGTATCTTTGCGTATTTGGATAATGGAAATCTTCATTTTACATCTGGAACTCCTGTAAATATTAATTTTGCCAATGTAATAGTATCAGGGGCACTAGGAAATATACTTAATGACACTGCTATAACTGTAGGAACAAGTGGACTGCAAGGAGACAGTGGAGCAACAATAACTAACTCTAACCTTGGAACTATCAATGGAAATGTAATAAATGCAAAAGCTATGGTAGGAACAGGAGTGGGAACTACTCTTACAAATGCTGGAACAATAAATCTTACTGGGAATACATCAATAGGAATGTATACTGAAGATTTTGCTGTTGGAACATCAACAGGGCATGTATCAGTAGGAGATAAATCAGCAGCATACTATGTTGGAGCTGATGGAACTATGAACATAAGCGGAACAGCTTCAGTGGGAGAAGACTCAACTTTACTATTTGGCGCAGGAGGAACAATCAACTACACAGGTGCTGATATAGTTATGAGCAATAAAAGTATAGCTCTTACACTTTCAGATTCAGCTTCTTTGGTAGATTTCAACAACAGAGAAGTGACAACTGGGACAGAGGGAACAGGAATATTCCTTACAGGAACAGGAGATATTTCTAAAGTGACAAACCTTGATAAATTAAATGTATCAAATAAATCAACTGGAATATTTATGGACAATAATGTAGCATTGAATACAGGAATAAAGATAGATCTTACAGGAACAGAAGCTATAGGAGTATTTACTACAAATAATGGAAATATAAACTATTCTGGAAATATGAACTCATCAACTGTAAAAAATAAAGGAATAATTAATACAGGTACAGGAACTACTGTAAATAGTGGAACTATGAAGCTTATGGGAGATTCAAGTATAGGTATGTATAGCGAAAATGGAACTATGATAAACAACTCATCAATAGAAGTAGGAAATGGAGCTTATACAGGACTGATACTTAATTCAGCAGTGGCTATGTATGGTAAAAATGTAACTTCTGTATCAAACACTGGAAATATAGAAATAGGAAAAGATGCAGTAGGTATATTTGGAGAAAATACTGTTGTAACAAACAGCAATTTTATTCAAAGTACAGGAGCAAAGAGTACAGGAATCTATGGACTTCAGGGAAGTGCATCAAATACTGGAAGTATAGTATTAGGAGATAGTTCTAATGGTATATTTGTAAAGAATGGAACTCTGATAACAAATACAGGAAATATAACAGTGGGAAATACTAATTCAGCTGGAATCTATGGAGCAGGAACTACTTCAGTAAATCATAACAGCGGAACAATAACTGCTGGAAAAGAATCTGTTGGAATAGCTACAGAAAATGGAAATATAACAGTAGCAAATGGGGCTGTTATCAATGTAGGAACAGATTCATCATATATCTATTCTGCTTCAGGAACAGGAACAAATAATACTAATCTGTCATTAAGCGATCATAGTATAGGGATGTATACAAAGTCAGGAACTATGATAAATAATGCTAATATAACAGTAGGAAAATCAACTGTAGTATCAGGACTGCCTCCAAAAATTTCTGTAGGAATGGCAACAGAAACAGGAATTGTAGAAAATTCTTCTTTGGGATATATATATGTACCTGATGACCATGGAGTAGGAATGGTAGCAAATGATGGAGGCCATGGAATAAATAGAGGAACTATTCAAGTAGATGGAAAACTTGCTTATGGAATGCAGGCAACTAAGTATTCAACATTGGAAAACTATGGATTAATTACAGTAGATGGGGCAAATTCAAGAGGAATGGCAGCTACTGATAATTCAATAGTAAGAAACCATACTACAGGAACTATTACAGTAAATGGAGCAGACAGTGAAGGAATCTATGCAGACTATAAAGCAACGGTTGAAAACTATGGAACAATAAATGTAAATGGAGCAGGAAGAACAGGAATATATTTAGGTACTGATGGAGTTCTTCTTAATAAAGGAACTATAAATATATCAGGAGGAGAAGGAGTAGTAGAAGGTAGTGGAAGTCTGACAAATGTTGGAGATATAACTATCAATGGACCAACAGCTTCAATAGATGGAGTAACTATTACAAATACAGGAACAATAACAGTAAATGGAGCGCTTGATTTTGGAACTATAACTTTAGGAAGTACAGCAGGACATATAGGAACAATAAATGCTGAATCATTTAATAAAGGACAGTTCATAGTTCTTCCAAATGTAACTCAAGGAAGCAATCATGATATGTATACAGTACAATATCTAAATGGAATTACAAATGTACCAAATCATGGATCTATAACAGCGATATCTCATTCAGTTTCATTTATAGCAGATGTACAAAAAGATGATACTGACCCTAATCTAATAAGAATAGTAATGGTAAAGATACCATATAAGAAACTTCTTTCAGGAACAGAAGCTATAGAGTTTGGAAAAGGATTGGATGAAATATATGCTGGAGCAGCAAATAAAGAACTTGAAATGTTTGATGCGCTGGATATGATATCAGATAAAGATGAACTTGGAGCAACATTTGATAACGAACTTAGAGGAAATGTATATGCAAACATCCAAACTAGAATGTTGGATATTAACGAAGTATTCACTACATCATATGAAAATTTAAAAAATAACAGACTTTATTCAAGAGAAACTCTGAAGATAGGAGCTATCATGACTGGAGGAGAAACAAAGAGCAAAAGAGCAGGAGTGGAGGATTATGAATCTAAATCTCTTGGAACAATGATATTAAAAGAGTATGATCATATGAAATATGGAAGAATATCTAACTGGAGTGTAGGATTTACACAGACTAAATTTGATTTTGATCCTGGATCAAAAGAAACAGTTTACTCACTAAATGCAGGAGTAGGATTTGAAGACTATATAAAAGATAGTAAAAATCTGAAGTACTACACAAGAGGAGAGATAAGTGTAAATCATCATGAGACAGACAGAAAGATACATTTGAGCAGTGGAACATATGAGAATACAGGAAAATTCTGGTCAGGAACAGTGGAATGGAAAAATAAATTAAGATATGACATCCCATTGGATAGTGAAAGAATAAATCTTGGAGTATTTGGAACATTCAACTTAGGATATGGAAAGTTTGAAGATTTCAAAGAAAGTGGAGATGGAATAGAACTGGATGTACAATCAAGAGATATGTACATAGTAAGACCAGGAGTAGGAGCAGATATAGCTTTCAATAAATATGCACAGTCAGGAAAATATAGTCTGATAGGAAAAGCAACATCCGTAAGAATCTGGAGAGTATGGGCCTGGAACTGGATGAAGAATCCATGCGCAAAGTCACCGAACGAATCA
>ENA-UESK01001157-UESK01001157.1-human-gut-metagenome-genome-assembly--contig:-NODE-1157-length-10779-cov-3.837133_pt1 | contig 10779 bp, 10 predicted proteins | sample MGYA00243006_ERZ508007 | MGnify/ENA primary metagenome ERZ508007 (study PRJEB26167, sample SAMN06115452) | human gut metagenome | host: Homo sapiens | place: China:Jiangsu | collected 2015-08-21... | reverse complement strand
GAAGCCTTTCTTCAGAAAGGTTCTTCCTCCCCTCCCCGATTCATTCCCCCCTACTTCCCAAACCGCCGCCAGCGCAGCGCGTTGAGCACGACGGAAACGGACGAGAAGGCCATCGCCGCACCCGCGATCATGGGTGAAAGCGAGGGGCCGCCGAAAATCTTGAGCACTCCGGCGGCAATGGGCAGGCAAAGGATGTTGTAGCCGAACGCCCAGCCGAGATTCTCCCGGATGTTCCGCAAGGCGGCCCGGCTCAGCTCCAGCGCCGTCACCACGCCGCGCAAGCCCTTGCCCGAACGGGTGTCGCTGCCGAGAAGGACGATGTCCCCGGCTTCCACGGCAACGTCGATGCCGTTGCCCATAGCCATGCCGACATCGGCACGGGCCAGCGCGGGGGCATCGTTGATGCCGTCGCCGATCATCCCGACCCGCAGACCGGCGGCCTGCAATTCGCTGATCACCTTTTCCTTACCGTCCGGCAACACATCGGCGATCACCTCATCGATGCCCGCGCTCTTGGCAATGGCCTCAGCCGTGCGGCGGTTGTCGCCGCTGAGCATGATCACCCGCAAACCAAGCTGGCGGAGCTCCTTCACCACGCCCGCCGTTTCCGGACGGATGGTGTCCGCTACCGCAAGCATCCCCACGAGGCGCCCGTTCACGGCAAGCAAGAGGGGCGTCGCGCCGGAATCCGACAGTTCCGCCAAACGGGCGTCCAGATCCTTTACCGCGTCAAAAGAAACCTGCCGCTCTTCCATCAGTCGCTTGTTACCGAGCAACAACGGTATGGACTCGTTTTCCAGATCTACGTTGCCGGATACGCCGAGGCCGGAAACGCTGGCAAAGTCGCTGACGGGATACAGATGGAGATTCCGCTCCTCGGCGGCGGACGTCACGGCCAGCGCGAGAGGATGCTCGGACACGCCCTCAAGCGAGGCGGCGTACCCTAAGATGTGCTCCTCATCGAACAGCGGATCGAAGGATTCGGCGGCAAGCAGGCGGGGCTTGCCTTCGGTCAACGTCCCGGTCTTGTCGAACACGAGCACATCCAGACGGCCCGCGAGTTCGAGGGCCGTACCGTTCTTGACGAGCACGCCCATCTGCGCGCCCCGGCCCGTGGCCACCATAATGGAAATGGGCGTGGCAAGGCCGAGCGCGCACGGGCAGGCCACCACCAGCACGGCCACGAAAATACGGAAGGCTTCCGAAACCGGCACGTGTCCCCAGTACAGCCATCCGGCACCGGCAATGACCGCCAGCGCCATGACGGTCGGCACGAAAATGAGGCTCACGTCGTCGGCCAGCCGGGCAATGGGCGCCTTGGAGCTCTGCGCCTCGCGCACCAGCTTGATGATCCGCGACAAGGCCGTGTCCGCACCAACACGCTCGGCCCGCATGATGAAAGAACCGGTCGTGTTCATCGTACCGCCCGCCACCGAACTGCCCACGCCCACAGGAACGGGCATGGACTCGCCGGTCAGCATGGAGGCGTCCACGCTGGACGCGCCGTTTGTTACCACTCCGTCAACGGGGATCCGCCCGCCGGGTTTCACCTGCAGATAGTCCCCCACGCGCACAACCTTGACCGGGACCTCTTCGGCCTGATCCGCCTTGTCGGGAGCGGGCAGGCGCAGGGCGGTTTCCGGGGTCAGGTTCATGAGCGCTCCGATGGCATCGGACATGCGGAACCGCGAAACAGCCTCAAGGTACTTGCCGAGCGAAATCAGCGAAATCAGCACGGCGGCGGACTCATAATACAGGTCCATCACCTTGCCCGTATGCCCAAGCGCGACCTCGACCGTATTCCACAGGCTGTACAGGAACGCCGCTCCCGTGCCCATCGCCACAAGGCTGTCCATGTTCGGGGTGAGCCGCCACAGGTTGGGCAGGCCGGTCAAATAAAAATGCCGCCCCGACCAGAGGACCGGCAAGGTCAGCACAAGTTGCAGCAGCGCATGGTTGAGGGCCGACTCGGGCGAATGCATGGGATCGATGATCGCGGGCAGCGGGAGCCCCCACATGTGCCCCATCGACACCAGGAGCAGCAGGATGGTGAATCCGAATTCGGGCCATAGCCGGGCCTTCAGGGTCGCAAGCTGCCCGACCGTTTCCTTCTGCTGCGCTTCCCACGTGTCCACCATATCGGCTTCCGGGGCTACCGGCGTCGCGGTGAAGCCCATATCCACGGCCCGCTCCTCAATCTGATGAACGAGGGCCTCGGTGTCTGATTCGGAAAGCGCGGGATCAGGCACGACGGTGGCGCTGTTGGCGGCAAGGCTGACGGTGGCTGACTGCACGCCGTCCATGCCGTTCAGGACGCGCTCAAGCCGCGATGAGCAGGCGGCGCAGTGCATACCGCCCACGGTGAAAAGAACTTCTTTCTGCTGATCCATGTGCCTCTCCTCTGCTTGCCAATATCGGCTAAGCTCTTATGATATGAAGGGCGGGCGGTGCCGCTGCCCCTTCATCATCCACCTTCTTACCCAGAAAGGATACGATTATGCCCACTCTCACCGTGAAAGGCATGTCCTGCAACCATTGCAAGCAGGCCGTAACCCAGGCTCTGGAAGCGCTTCCCGGCGTATCCGATGTGAACGTCGACCTCGAAAAGGGCGAAGCCACCTGGAAGGAATCCCAGCCCCTCGACATCGCGGAAGTGAAGAAGGCCATCAACAAACTGGGCTTTGAAGCCTAATAAGCATCCCGCGTTCTTCTGTCCACCTTTATTGAAAAACCATTTCACCTATTGTACGGATGCCGACCTGTATGCATGTCGTTCTCTTCCAGCCGGAAATACCTCCGAACACGGGCAATGTGGCCCGACTGTGCGCCGCCATGCAGGTTTCGCTGCATCTCATCGAGCCTCTGGGCTTCAAGCTTGAGGACCGTTACCTCAAACGGGCGGGCCTCGACTATTGGCCCCATGTGGATATGGCGGTATGGCCCGACCTCGACGCCTACATCCGGAACGCCGGGGCGGGCAGACGGCTCGTCCTCACCAGCGCCCGGCGGGGCGCCGCCCTGCACCGTTTCGAGTTCACGGAAAACGATTCCCTCGTTTTCGGGCGCGAAACCTCAGGGTTGCCGCCCGAAGTGATCGCGCTCTCGCCGCATCATGTCCGCATCCCCATCAAAGGCGAAGTCCGCAGCATCAACCTTTCCACTGCCGCTGGCATCGTACTGTTTCAGGCACTCGTCTCCGCCGGGCTGGTTAGGGAGTAGAACAGGTTCGAGGATGACGTTTGGGGAAAGGAGGGAATGCTTTCTGAAGAAAAGCGTTCCCTCCTTTCCCCGCTGCCTCTGTTACCGCTTCCGGGCTGAAAGCCCCTTCCCTCCAGCCTCCCTTCTCTCATCGTCTTGTGCCGGACGGCATGGGGCGTATGCTTCCATCAGACCCCCAACCCCCATGCCCATATGAAACTGAACACCGAACGCATCCACACCATCTGGCACCTGACCTGGCCGCAGTGCATCATGTTGCTCTGTCAATTCGTCATCGGCATTACCGACGTGTGGGCGGGCGGGCGCATCGGCTCGGAAGTGCAGGCCTCCATCGGCCTGATCACCCAGTGCCATATGATGTTCATGGCTCTGGCGATGGCCGCCGTGAGCGGCGCGGTGGCCTCCATCAGCCAGTCCCTCGGGGCGTGCAAATTCGTCCGGGCGAGAAGGTATGTGGGGCTCGTGACCATCGGCTGCATCGCCATCGGATCGGCCATTGCGGTGGCGGCCTCGGTGTGGCGGGAACCGCTCCTGCGCCTCATCCAGACGCCCGAGAGCATCATGCCCGTGGCGATCATGTTCCTGACGGCGACGATCTGGGGCATCCCCGGCCAGTACACCCTCACCATCGGCGCGGCCGTGTTCCGTTCCGCCAAGATGGTGCTCATCCCGCTGTACGTAACCGGCACGGCCTGCCTGCTCAACGTATTCGGCGATCTGGCCTTCGGGCTCGGCTGGTGGGGCTTCCCCGCCTACGGCGCAACGGGGATCGCCTACTCCACGCTCGTCTCGGTCACCGTCGGGGCCGCGCTCATGCTGTTTCTGCTGATGCGGCACGAGCTGTTCACACGCGACAGCTTCCCCGGCTGGCGCTGGATCAAGGCGGGGGCCCCGTATCTCCTCAAGGTTGCCGGGCCCGCGTTCGGCACGTCCTTCTTATGGCAAACCGGCTATATGGTCCTGTATGTCATCACGGCCTCCCTGCCCTTCGGCAGGGTCAACGCCCTTGCGGGGCTGACCACGGGGCTGCGGGTGGAATCCATTTTGTTTTTGCCCGCCGTGGCGTTCAGCATGACCGCTTCGGTACTCGTGGGCCACGCGCTCGGCGAGGGCAACCACCGCGAGGCCAAACGCACGCTGCTCGCCACGCTCGGCATCGCCTGCGCGGGGATGTGCTGCGTGGGGGCCGCCATATGGCCCTGGCGCATGGAGCTCGCAGGCTTGATCGCCCCTGATCCCGCCGTGCAGGTCGAAACCGTCAAATACCTTTCCTTCAACATCATGGCCGTGCCGTTCACCGTCGCCAGCGTCGTGCTGGCGGGCGGGCTCAACGGCGCCGGAGCCACGGTCTACCCGATGGTCTCGTTCAGCTTCGCTGTCTGGGCGGTACGCCTGCCCATCGCATGGCTGTTCGGCCACATCATTTGGCAGGACGCCTCAGGGGTCTTCCTCTCCACCTTCGTTTCGCAGGTGGTCATGTCGCTTTCGCTCTTATGGGTCACGCTGCGCTGCAACTGGACCCGTTTCGCCCTGGCCGTGCGTCCCCACACTTGCGCATCCCGTTAACCAGAGGTTCACATGCTTACGGAAAACTTCTCTTCCATCGAACTCGGCGACGCCGCCGCGTATGCCCCCTACTTCCGCGCGCTGCCCCTGCACGCCGCCGACTATACCTTCACCAACCTTTGGGGATGGGGAACCCATTACAATCTGGAGTGGCGCACGGCGCACGGGCTTTGCTGGATCCGCCAGAAGCGCAACGACCTGCCCGTCGAGCGCCTGTGGGCTCCGGTGGGCGACTGGTACGCCGCAGACTGGGCCGCCATGCCCGAACTCGTGCCGGGCACGACCATCCTCCGCGCTCCCGAGCCGCTGTGCGAGCTGCTGCTCGAACGCCTGCCGGGCCGCGTGGCCATCGAGGAAACGCCGGGCCAGTGGGAATACCTGTATACGCAGGAAGCGCTTTCGACCCTCGCGGGCAACAAGCTCCACAAGAAAAAGAACCACGTCAACGGGTACATGAAGGCCTATGGGGAGGACTACCGCACCCTGAACGGCGAAATCATGCCGCAGGTGCTGGCGCTCCAAGATGACTGGTGCAAGTGGCGGGAATGCGAGAAATCCGCCTCGCTGCTGGCCGAAAGCGATGTGGTCTGTTCCGTGCTCCGCAACTGGGACGCCCTGCCCGGGCTTATCGGCGGCACGCTCTATGCGGGCGAGGAAATGGCCGCCTTCGCCGTGGGCGAACCGCTCGACGATCAGACCATCGTAGTCCACTTTGAAAAGGGCCGCCCCGAGTACCGCGGCGTGTATCAGGCCATCAATTTCTGTTTCGCCAAGTACGCGGCCAAGAACTTCGTGTTCATCAACCGCGAGCAGGACGCCGACGAGGAAGGGCTCCGCCAAGCCAAGGAAAGCTACATGCCGTCCGGTTATCTGAAAAAGAACACCATCAGGATCATTGCCTAAGGCTCCTTGGTATCTCCTCCTTCGCCGTACCAGCCGGGCCGGACAACACGAAAGAGGAATCCAAAGGAAAACGGGCCGCCGGTATATTGCCGACGGCCCGTTTTCGCGTTCAAGCGAATGAAGGACGGTTTATGACGAATCCATCATGCGTCGGAGGGCAAGGGCTTCGGGAAATAGTCATTGACCATCGCCCGCGCTTCATCAAGCCATTGCTCCCTGTCTTCCGGCGTACTGTCCGCGATCACGCGAAACATGATTCGGTCAAAAACGCGCACTCCGCAAAAATCAAATATACAATCCTTCCAGATACGTTCCAGAGGATCGCCGAAGACGTTTTCTTCCCGCTCCTGTGGCGTATTGGATGTATTGAAGACCAGCGCGGCTTTGGCTTTCAGGAGGCCGATGGGCAAACCTCCGCCGTTGTCGCCTTCCGGAAAGCCATAGGCGCCCCCTTCCCGCAGTACGCGGTCCACCCATCCCTTCATGATCGCGGGCGGCTGCCCCCACCAGTTCGGGTGGATGACGATGATCCCGTCGGCTTCCCGAATTTCCCGCTGATGCGCCGCAAGCAGTTCGTCTCCGGTCATATCGCTGATCAGTTCCTTGCCAGAAATGACCGGATCGAATCCCTCACCATACAGATCGTGAAAACGCACCGTGTGGCCGTTCTCTTCCAGTGTGCGTACCACGGCTACAGCGATGGCGGCGTTAAAGCTCTGCTCGTACGGATGCCCTAGGAGGACGGATACATTCATTGTGGTTTCCTTCGTACCCGATGCCGACACTATTCGCCCCAGACCAGTGCCACCCAGTCGCCGGACTGCACGCGCCGCGCCTTGCCGAGTTCGGCATACGCCGCCTCGACCGCGTCGGCCTGCACGTCCAGCAGGCCGGAGAGCACAAGGCACGCGCCCGGCTTCATCCGGGCCATGAGCGCCGGGGCCAGTTCGCGGAGCGGGCCGGCAAGGATGTTGGCGACCACCAGATCGAACTGCTCGCCTTCGCCCGCCTCGGCACTGCCGGGGACGATGCGGAAATCGTCGGCCACCTTGTTGATGACCACGTTCTCGAGGGCGTTGTCCACGGCAACCGGATCGATGTCCGAGCCGAGCCCGGCAAGCCCGTTCAGGCAACAGGCGATACCGAGGATGCCCGATCCCGTGCCCACGTCGAAGAAACGCTGCCCGGCCTTGAGGCGTCCAGAGGCCAGCAGTTCGGTAATCGCTTCGAGGCACAGCACCGTCGTGTTGTGGTGCCCGGTCCCGAACGCGGATTTCGGCTCGATGATGATGGGCTTGCGGCCTTCCAGCGGCGTGGATTCAAACAGCCACGGCGGAAGCACGATGAACTGTCCGGCGCGGACGGGCGTGAAGAACTCGCGCCACGCCACGGTCCAGTCCTGACGCGGGATGCTGGTCTGTTCGACGTCGAGGCCCGGCAGCCATGCCCGCAGCGCGCTGAGGAGGTTCTCCTGCACGATGGCGTTGTCGCAGTGCACGCGGAAACGGGTTTCGCCGGTGGGGAGGCTGTCTTCTTCCCAACCGTAGGAAATGTTCCGGACCAGAAGCCCGGCGACGGTATCGTACTGCTCCTCGTCGACCACGATGTCGAGACGGATGAGATCGGGTGTGGCCATGCCGTATCCTTAGAGAATTTCGCGGAGGAACGCCTTGGTGCGCTCGTGCTGCGGGTTGGTGAAGAACTGTTCCGGGGTCCCCTCTTCGAGGATCACGCCGTGGTCCATAAAGATGACGCGGTCGGACACTTCGCGGGCAAAGCCCATTTCGTGCGTGACGCACACCATGGTCATGCCGTCCTTGGCCAGATCCTTCATGCAGCTCAACACTTCGTTGATCATTTCCGGGTCGAGGGCGGAGGTGGGTTCGTCGAACAGCATGGCGCGGGGCTGCATGGCGAGCGAGCGGGCGATGGCGACACGCTGCTGCTGCCCGCCGGAAATCTCGCTCGGGCGCTTGGCGGCCTGACGCGCGATGCCCACGCGGCCGAGCAGTTCCATCGCCAGATCCGTGGCCTCCTTCTTGCCCATGCCCCGGACCTTGATCGGCGCGAGGGTCACGTTTTCAAGCACGGTCAGGTGCGGGTACAGGTTGAACTGCTGGAAGACCATGCCCACCTCGGCGCGCAGGGCGTTCACGTCCACTTCCGGGGCGTAGATGCTCGTCCCTTCAAAGAGGATGTCCCCCTTCTGGATCGGCTCCAGACGGTTCAGGCAACGGATGAGCGAGCTCTTGCCGGACCCGGAAGGCCCGCAGATGACCAGCACCTCGCCCTTCTCGACCCGCTCGGAAATACCTTTGAGCACATGGAACTCGCCGTACCATTTATGGACATCCCTGATTTCGATCAGCGACATAGATTCATCCTTTCTCGTTGACTTCCATCCGGGACGCCCCGGGGCCGCAACGCGGACCGCCGACGGCTCTTTTCCCGGCATACCGTTTCAGCATAACAGGAATTCCATGAACAGGGAAGCCGCCATTGCCCCCTATTCCTCCTTATGCTATCGCTTTTGCACCTCATTTGAACCCAAACCACAGGAGATCGTCATGGCGTTGTTCACCAAGGAAGAGTCCCTCGCCTACCATGAGGAACCCCGCCCGGGAAAGCTTGAAGTCCTTCCCGTCAAACCCTGCTTCACCCAGAAAGACCTGTCGATGGCCTATTCCCCCGGCGTCGCCAACGCCTGCCTCGCCATCGCCGACGATCCTTCCCTCGCTAATGCCTATACCGGGCGCGGCAACCTCGTGGCCGTCGTTTCCAACGGCACCGCCGTCCTCGGGCTCGGCAACATCGGCCCCCTCGCGGGCAAGCCGGTCATGGAAGGCAAGAGCGTGCTCTTCAAGGCGTTCGCGGACGTGAACGCCTATGACATCAACCTCGCCCTCACCGATCCCGACAAGATCATCGAAGTGGTGAAGGCCCTTGAGCCCACCTTCGGCGGCATCAACCTTGAGGACATCAAGGCCCCCGAGTGCTTCTACATCGAAGAGGTGCTCAAGAAGGAAATGAATATCCCGGTGTTCCACGACGACCAGCACGGCACGGCCATCATTTCCGGCGCGGGCCTCATCAACGCGCTGGAAATCACCGGCAAGAAGGCCGAAGACTTCATCGTGGTCGTGTCCGGGGCCGGAGCGGCGGCCATCGCCTGCGCCAAGTTCTACACCGAGCTCGGCATCGATCCCGCGAATATCCGCATGTTCGACTCCAAGGGCATCCTGCACAAGGGGCGCACGGATCTGAACAAATATAAGGCGCAGTTCGCCCTGTCCGAAGACATGACCATGACCGAAGCCCTCAAGGGCGCGGATCTCTTCCTCGGCCTGTCCAAGAAGGATCTCCTCACGCCCGACATGATCAAGGGCATGGCCGACCATCCGGTCATTTTCGCCTGCGCGAACCCTGATCCTGAAATCGCCTATCCGCTGGCGATGGAAACCCGCCCCGACTGCATCATGGGTACGGGCCGCACCGACTTCCCGAACCAGATCAACAACCTCTCCGGCTTCCCCTACATTTTCCGCGGGGCGCTGGACGTGTACGCCACGGAAATCAACGAGGCCATGAAGCTTGCCGCCGCCCGCGCCCTCGCCGCGCTGGCCAAGGAGCCGGTGCCCGCCGAAGTTTCCGCCGCCTATCAGGGCCAGACCTTCAGCTTCGGGCAGGGCTACGTCATCCCGAAGCCCTTTGATCCCCGCCTTATCGAATGGCTGCCCCCGGCCGTCGCGCAGGCCGCGATGGACACCGACGTCGCCCGCAAGCCCATTGAGGACATGGATGCCTACAAAGCCAGCCTCCGCGTCCGCATCCAGAAGGCGCAGGGCCGCGCCAACGCGCTGATCGAAAGCTACAAGTAAGGGTTGCTGGAAAAGAGAACGGGGGAAGGAAGCCTTTCTGGAGAGAGGTTTCCTTCCCCTTCTCTGTTGCCGGAACGCCCTTCCTTTTTCTTCCAAGACGTCCGGTGCCGTCAGGCCCCGTGTCAGCTTTCGCCAGCCCCGGAGAGATCCGGCGCGCCTCGGGAAGACGCCCTTCCTACGGATGCAGCGATTGCGCAGGCGGCTTCATAGGGCGTCAGGGACGTCACATCCAGTTTGCATGTCGGCAGTGCGGCGCAGGCAGGCAGCCGCCGGAGGCTTCGCGGGATGACGTCAGCCTCCCGGATGCCGTCCCGTACATCGCGTTCCAGCCGTTCCCGTAAAGCCTGCTCCGTGCAGACGAGTGAAAAGCTGTGCGACGTAAAGGGGATATCCCGAAGCGGGCCGAGCACGGCCTCGAAAAGGAGGGGCTGATCCATGACCCAGCAGAACAGCACGTAGCGGTAACTCGAATTGTTCAGATAGGCTCTGAGCAGATGCGTGATGTTGGACAGCACCATCCGTTTGTTTTCTTCCGAAACGACAAAAGGATTCATGTTCCAGCACCAGTCGCCGTCCAGCCAGACGCCCGGCGTGAGCTGCCGCAACAGCTCTCGGCAGACGGCGCTTTTCCCCACGCCCATTGCCCCGCCTACGAGGATGAGCTGTTTCTTCATGTCTCCTCCCTAAAAAATTATGCTTTTTTTGCATGGAACAGCCCGGATGCCCCGAGAAACGGGAAGCAACAGAATCCTAACGGCAGGAAAAGCGGCCATCAGGGAAGGGAAAAGAGCAAGGCGGCATCTCCCGAAGGCGCTCATGCCCACGGCTCCCTTTCCGGGAAAACCTTATGGAGGGGAAACTGTCTGAAAGGCAAGCTTTATCATGAAAGGAACAGGCCGGAAGGGACGGCACACCCTGAAAAGGTACCGTGTACAGGGGCACCCGTCTCAACGGCAGCAACGGCACAAAAAAAGGACACCCTCAACAAAGGATGTCCTTAAAAAATGGCGGAGCGGAAGGGACTTGAACCCTCGGCCTCCGGCGTGACAGGCCGGCGTTATAACCGACTTAACTACCGCTCCGTGCATGGTGGGCAGTACAGGACTTGAACCTGTGACCCCCGCCGTGTGAAGGCGATGCTCTACCAACTGAGCTAACTGCCAATGCAGGAGATGTATTTACCCGGCCTGCCCTGATCTGTCAACAGAAAAAA
>ENA-UESK01001147-UESK01001147.1-human-gut-metagenome-genome-assembly--contig:-NODE-1147-length-10822-cov-3.891857_pt1 | contig 10822 bp, 12 predicted proteins | sample MGYA00243006_ERZ508007 | MGnify/ENA primary metagenome ERZ508007 (study PRJEB26167, sample SAMN06115452) | human gut metagenome | host: Homo sapiens | place: China:Jiangsu | collected 2015-08-21... | reverse complement strand
GCAAGGTGAGTGAAAAACCGAACAAGCCGAGCGAAAAATGAAGCTTGCTTCAATTTTTCCGAGGCGCCGTCGGTTTTATCAAAAAGAAAAGTGCTTGCACGATTTTGAACCGCCCGTGATGAGCATGAAAAAACGGCCGCATCCTTGCGGATACAGCCGTAGTCATTGAAAGCGATGCCGGTTAGAGGCTCACTTTTTCTTTTTCCTTAACGAGGTTTCTGTACATCACTTTGCCCTCGATGTATTCCTGAGTTGCGATAAGCACAGGTTTCGGCAATTTCTCGTAGTAACGGGAGATTTCAATCTGCTCTCTGTTTTCGGAAACTTCTTCAAGGTTGTCGTTGAGAGTGGCGAACTCTTGAAGTTTCTTTTCCAGATCTTGTTTCATCTCAACACTAATCTGATTCGCCCGTTTTGAAATGATAGCGACTGTCTCATATACGTTACCCGTTTCTTCACTTAACTTCATCATGTCACGGGTTACCGTATTGGTAGGAGCGTTTGATTTTCTGTAATCCATTTTCGTTTTATTGATTAAATTCGCTTAATATGCATCTGTAATTCGCTTGCTGGCATAGTCGTAGAACTTCGTTACCTGCTTTACGTAGTTACCTTCCGGATACTCGTTCATGTAGTTGTAATATTCGTCAACCACATCCCGGTAACGGCCCTGCAACTTCTCCTCTACGGATACTAGCGCCAACTCGTACTTCGCACGGATGATAAGGAACATGAATTCCTCACGATACTTGGAATACGGGTAATTCTTCAAGGCGTTCTGCGCCGTGATCACGCAAGACTGGAAGTTATTCCCCATATAGGTACCTAGATTGAAATACAAGCGAGTGGCCATCAATTCCTTGTAAGCCAACTTCTCCTGAAGCTCGAACATGATGTTCTGCGCTTCCTCGGCTCGTTCACTTTGCGGATAATACTCCAAATAAAGTTGCAACTGCTCGATCGCCTTATACGTCTGCGACTGGTCTAACCGGGGATCCGGAGAGTCCAGATACAAACCATAACCGGAATAGAAACGGGATAATTCCGTAAACTCCCCTTTCGGATAGGTCGTATAATAGGTCTCGAAGTATTGCGAAGCCGTCTGATAATCTTTCTGACCGTAATAGCTTTGCGCCAACAAGTACAAGGACTCCTCGGCATAAGCTGTTCCTTTAAAGATTGTAACCAGTTCATCCAGCAGAGTAGCGGATTTCGAGTATTGCTTCGCGTTGAAGTATTTCTTCGCGTACGAATATTTCAATTCGTAATCCGTGCTCTTCAGTATCTTATTATACTCTCCACAAGAGGATAATAGTACTGTCATCATCATAAGTAAAAATACAACCTTTTTCATTCACATACTTTTAGCGTGCAAAATTAGTGCTTTTAGGCGAATAAATGAAACCCAAAACGTTAATATTTACAACTTATATAAATCGCTAGCAGCGATCAATTCCAATTTATTCGCTTTCAAAACCTCCGCGCACTTATTGACATCGTCCGGACGGATGATCACGTTAGCAGCGTCGCCTTGAGAAAAAGCGTACATATATTCAATGAAGATCCCGGCCGAGGTAATGATATCCATCGCCTTTGCCAAGGCTCCCGGCTGGTTGGGACAATGCAAGCATACCACGTCGGCCACGCTTACAGCGTATAACTTTTCACGAAGCACGGATATCGCTTTCTCCGTATCGGATACGATTAGGCGAAGGATACCGAAATCGGAATTCTCGGCTACCGTGAAAGCGGACATATTGACCCCTGCCTCCCCTAATATCTTGGCGACTTCCGTAAAACGGCCTTTCTTGTTTTCCAGAAAGATTGATAATTGTTTTATTAACATAGTACTTAATCTTTTAGAGGTTATACTAACTTACGTTTATCGATCACGTGTTTTGCCTTACCCATACTACGTTCGATACTACGCGGCTCCACGATCTTGATGTCCGGTTGCAAACCGATCACGCTCTGCATGCGGGCGGCGATCTTCTTTTTCAAGGCGATCATCTTGTTCATCTCGTCCGAGTAGTATTCTTGGCGAACCTCCACCTGTATCTGGAAGGTATCGGTATTGTTCATACGATCCACCACGATCAGGTAATGCGCCTCGAACTCCGGCAGCTCCAAAATTACGGATTCTACCTGAGACGGGAAAACATTTACGCCACGAATAATCAACATATCGTCACTTCTACCTAAAATACGTCCCATACGAACCGCCGTACGTCCACAGGCGCACTTCTCGTAAGTCAGCGAGGTCAAATCACGTGTACGGTAACGAAGCATCGGCATACCCTCCTTCGTAAGCGTGGTGAAGACCAACTCTCCTACTTGTCCCGGTTCCACCGGTTGTAAGGTATTCGGGTCCACGATCTCCGGGAAGAAATGGTCTTCCCACAGGTGGGTACCGTTCTGGCACTCACACTCGCCTCCAACGCCCGGACCGCAGATTTCCGTCAAGCCATAGATATCGTAAGCCTTGATATTTAGTTTCGTCTCTAATTCCTTACGCATATTCTCCGTCCAAGGCTCGGCACCGAACGCTCCGACACGTAGCTGGAATTCCTCCAAGGGAATACCGGACTGGTGGATGGTCTCCGCCAGATACAAGGCGTAAGAAGGCGTACAAGCCAAACCCTTCGCCCCGAAGTCGTGCATCAACTGGATTTGTTTCTGGGTATTACCGCTACTCATCGGGATCACCGTACCACCGATATTCTCCACTCCGGCATGGGCACCCAAGCCTCCGGTAAACATTCCGTAGCCGTAGGATACTTGCACGGAGTCGTTCTTTGTCAAACCGTAGGCGGTCAGGCAGCGAGCCACGACCTCGGCCCAGATACCCAAGTCCTTACGGGTATATCCCACGACGATAGGCTTACCTGTCGTACCGGAAGAGGCATGCAGACGGACAATCTCGGACATCGGCACGGCCATCAAGCCGAAAGGATAATTATCACGCAAGTCTTGTTTTACCGTGAACGGTAATTTCGTTATATCATCTATTGTCTGTACATCGTCGGGAGTAATGCCCATCTCCTGCATTTTCTTACGATAAAACGGGGAGTTATGGTAAGCATGTTCAACAACTCTTTTCAACCGTAGGCTCTGTAGTTTCCGCATTTCCTCACGGTCCATACATTCAATAGTTTCGTTCCAAATCATGGTATTTGTCTGTTATCTTTTAAAGTTAGTAGTCTAAATTCGCCGCAAAGTAACAACTTTTTTTAAATCGGTACTCTTTTGTTACGAAAAATTAGTCACGAGGCGATCATTTCAACTCCTTCACCTTGATATTGCGGAACGCTACCTCATCCCCATGATCCTGCAAAAGGATGTGTCCTTTCGGGGCCTCGCCGAAAGCACCACCCGCATTATAAGATGGATCAGCGTATTTACTGCCCTTCACCAAATCACGGAACTCCTTGCTGCCACGCTCGTACTCCAATACCTTCACACCATTCAGCCAGTGCTCTACGTGGTTGTTCGGGAATACCTTCACCACGGCCGTATTCCACTCTCCTACGCCGTTGAAATGGATGTTCTCGCTTTTCTTCAGATCATACAAGCTTCCAAGGGTACGACTACCGGGGAAAGTCGTGTAAAGCTTGGCATCCGGGTGCTTAGCGTCATCCAATAGCTGGAACTCCAAGCCGTAAGCGGAGCCTTTTTGCTTCTCTTGCTCGGTCACGAAGTATTTAATACCGCTGTTGGCCCCTTCGGTGATCTTAAAATCCACGCTGAACTCAAAAGCGGAATATTCACCCTCCGTAACGATATCGCCTCCGTTCGTAGACTCGCTACCGTCGGATTTCTGCACGATCAATTCGCCATCTTTCACCATCCATCCGTGATCCGGGAAAGCGTCTTTGTGCGCTCCACGCCAACCTTTCGTTGTCTTACCGTCAAAAAGGAGCGCCCAACCCTCGGCTTTCTCTTGGTCGGTCAATTGATTGATCGCCGGTGTAATTACGGCCATCGGTACTACCTTAGCTGTCTCTTCCGTGCTTTGCGTGTTTTTTCCACCGCAGGCGCAAAGGATCATAGCGCTCATGGCGGTACAAATTACTAGTGTCTTCATGTCTTATTTATTTTTAATGTATATAATCAAGCAATGTGTGCGTCCACAAAGATAATTGATTTCATAAAAAATAGACGTATCCTCGCGATATAAATATTAAATGATTATTTATATGAAACAACTAAAGACCGCCTTGTTCGATTTTGACGGCGTAGTAGTAGATACGGAACCTATTTACGATTTATTCTGGAACGATGCCGCTAAACGTTATGGCTTAGGTATCGATAATTTCGCTGATATTATAAAGGGGACGACCCTACCGTATATTCTTGATGCCCTTGCCTCCCATGCCCGGCTCCATCGAGTTCATCCGTATGCTGAAGGAGCACGGCGTACAGATAGGCTTGGTTACCAGCTCGGATAACGCGAAGGTGAAACGGGCTTTCGGGCTTCTACATCTGGACAATCTATTCGATACCCTAGTGACCGCCGACCGCATCACGCAAGGTAAGCCCGATCCGATGTGTTATCTATTGGCGGCGAAAGACTTGAACGTATCTCCCGAGGATTGTATCGTATTCGAGGATTCTTTCAACGGCATACAGTCCGGGAAGGACGCAGGGATGCGTGTCATCGGGTTAAGTACGACGAATCCGGCGGAATCTTTAAGAGATAAAGTATATGAGGTAATCCCCAATTTCGAGAAAGTCACGTTCGAGGATTATTTGAGATGGTAAGCAATCGAGAAAAAGGAAATGATTATTTCCTTCATTCCTTCACCTACCCCTTTACACACACCCACACACATGTATGCGTACATTAATAATACGCGTATGCGTATACGTGCGTGTGTGTGTGTGTGTAGGAGCCGGTGAAGGAATGAAGGAATAAAGGAAACGCCTGTACCGGCAATGGGCTACACCAGTATCGGCGAGAGCCGGAAGCAGTACTGGTGTAACCCCACGGCAGTACTGCCGTGGGGCTGTGACTATATTGGGATCAGAAACTATATCCTACGCGAACACCCAGCATGGCCTGATCGAAATCCTTGATGATATTATACTTCACCTCCAATCCTATCGAAAGATTGTCGGTAGCATAAACCTCACCGCCTAAACCGATATTGGCTCCCAGACGAGTCTCGTTATGAGAAAGGCCATGGCCCGCATCCCAATTCCAAAAGGACAGACTAAGCCCCGCTAATGGATAAAAACCGAACATCTCACTTAACTTCACTACATAATGAGCATTCAAGTCGATCGCCCAAGTGCTGTGATTATCATTCTTTACGAAATAAGTAAGAGAGGGGCTCAAACGTACCGCATCCGTGATACAATAGCGGTAATCAACTCCTAACGTGGCATTCTTCGAATCGAATCCATAACCGATGTTAAATCCCACGGCAGATTGTCCTTGCTGCGTCTGCGCATAAGCTCCCAGACTAAAGACTGCTAACATCAGCATCATTACAAACTTTTTCATACGCTTTCTTTCGTTTAGTTCAACATTAGATTATTATTGGTATTTATTTTACTTTCAGTCGATCGCCGGCACTCTTCACGATGCTACGGTAATAGTCCTCGTCATATCCGGGAAAATCGGGAGACGCGGGCTGGCCGTACGGATTACGCTTGAACTGTCCGTTCACCTCTTTCTTCACGTTTCCATCGATGTATTTTACCAGCAAATACTCACCCAATTGCTTCCAGCGGGCGGTAGCGGAGTCTGAATTAGTCGTGCTATACCACGTCAAGAACTTGACAGCCTCCGCCGGGTCCTTGGCATACAACTCCTGAGCCGCCTTATCGATAGCCGGTACGGTCTCTTGATAACCATTCTCCAACTCCTGCTGTACCTTACGGATATCCTGAATCATGAAGCTATATTTATGGTAAGCCATATTAGCCACCCAGTTATGAATCCAGAAAGCGGAAGTCCAAGAGAAGTTCAGCAAATCGCCGTTTCCCACCCGATAGCACTCCGGAACATCCGTTACCGACGCATATACAGGAGTGAAGACTGCCATATCAGCGTCGTCCACGGCAAACCACAAGATACCACCGATAGCGTCCGGCAACCAGTTACGCATTTGTGGAACAATCACGAAGCCCGTTTGTTGCGTCGCTATGGCACGTTCATTCGTATATTCCTGCCCGTCTACCTCGAACGTCATCGGCCGCCAGCGGTAAGGAACCTTATACGAGCCGGCACCGGCATCTTTCGTCATATCCAGATCCGTTCCCTCGTAATGGTCGCGCATGCCATTCTGTACGTCTTGAACGGAAAGCTTACGATTCGGCTTCACATACAGAGGCATCGGCTCCTTGGAAGGATCACCCTTGATAAAATCCGTATACTGATCCATCGTGGTATCATATTTACGGAAGAAAGACCATACACGAGCCTCGCATCCACGCAAGGCGCTGAAATCATACGGGCAATAAGCCTTGGCGAAACTGAAATCAGCGTCCTTTCCCTTGAAATATCCTTTCTCACGGGCGAAAGAAACCACATCCGGCGAGTACATGCAATTCTCCTTATCGTCAAACGGTATCTGCTGGATACGGGACTGGTTGGCATGCGCCGAGATACAATCGTCCGGGATGCGGATCGCTACCCAAACGGCACCTTTGTTACCCGGTCCCTTACCGATCATCTCCATCACCCAAGCCTCGTTCTTATCGGCGATAGAGAACGTCTCGCCACTGCTGTAATAGCCATATTCCTTTACTAAGTCCGTCATGACCTTGATCGCCTCACGGGCCGACTTGGAACGTTGCAAAGCGATGTAGATCAAGCTACCGTAATCCATGATACCCGTCGTATCCACCAATTCATGGCGTCCGCCGAACGTACTCTCCGTGATAGCCACCTGATGCTCGTTCATGTTACCCACTACGGAATAGGTCTTCTCCACTTGGGCGATCTTGCCCAGCGGTTTCCCCGTATCCCATTCCTTCACTTCCAACATGGCGCCCTTCGGCCATGTAGCGGCGGGCCAACGATACATCTCCCCATACAGGGAATGCGAGTCCGCCGCATAACTAATCATTACCGAACCGTCTGTCGAAGCCTTCTTGCCCACCAGCAAACCGGTACAGGCGATAGCCTCCACCCCGGATAACAGGGCGGCGCAAGCGGTTAATAAAATCCAACTCTTCTTCATATAAATAAAGTTTTAAGCAAATAAAAGCATATATACACCGGCGCCGCAACAATAGCCGATCAACGCCAAGATAGAGAACCGTTTCGTATAATACATAAAATCGATCTTCTCCAATCCCATTACCGTAACGCCCGTGGCCGATCCGATGATCAAGATGCTACCACCCGTCACGGCGCAATAGGCCAAGAAGGTCCAGAAACCACCGTCCGATACGAAGAACTGGGCGTAAGGCGATAAGTCGGCCACCTGCTCCACGATCGGGTACATACCCATCGTAGCAGCTACCAAGGCTACGTTATCCACGCAGGAGGACAAGGCACCGATCACGAAGCTGATCAGATACGGCTCATGTACATGCTTATCCAAGAAAGCGGACATGATCCCTAGCTGCCCGGAAGTCTCCAATGCTCCCACGGCCATCAAGATCCCCAAGAAAAAGAAGATCGTAGCCAAATCGATATTCGGCAACAATTGGGAAATACGGAGTTTCTGGGACTCATGCATGTGCAGCTTGCTATACATCAAATCCGTATAGAACCAAAGGATCACCAATCCCAGCAAGACGCCCAAGAACGGCGGCAAGTTCGTCACCATCTGGAAGACAGGCACCAACGCCAAGGAAAGCACGCCGATCACAAAGATCATCCGACGTGAGCGGTTCGGTATCTCTGGTATGTACTCGTCGCCTTGCTCCTCCTCGCTCAACACACGCAAGGTAGATCCTTTCTTGAACAACCAGAAATGGGCGATCGTCAACGGCACCAACATATTAACCAAAGCAGGGATAAATACGTGAGAGATCTGGTGCATCGCCGAGATATTCTTTCCGACCCAAAGCAAGATGGTCGTCACATCACCAATCGGCGACCATGAGCCACCGGCGTTCGCCGCTATAATCACCATACAGGCATATTTCAAACGATCCGTACGATCCGGTACCAGCTTACGCAACACCGCCATGATCACGATAGCGGCCGCCAAGTTATCCAACAAGGCGGAGAAGAAAAAAGTAGCGAAACTTATATACCACAACAGCTTACGTTTATTCGGCGTACGGATATACCCGGTCACGGCCCTAAAACCACCATGCTTATCCACGATATCCACGATCAACATGGAACACATCACGAAGAAAAGCGTCTCGGAGACGTTTCCTAAATGATAAACAATCGCACGGTTCGATATAAAATTAATAAATTGCTCATGCGGGGGCAAGCTGGCCATCTCCGGGTTCTGGGTCAAGAACTCTTGAAAGATCGTACTAGAGCGTTCGACGAAAATATTGTAGGCATCGAACATCAATATCATCCACATAGAGATAGCCATGAACAACGCTATGGCCGCTTTATTTATTTTGATCTTATCCTCCAAGGCAATAGCGAGGATTCCTAAGACAAAAATGACAGGCATTAAAATGAACATATAATCAAGATTTTAATTGTTTATATAGAAGCTGTATCTCCTCCGGCCAAAGCGCCTCGTCCGGGGTCTCTAGGATTAAGGGCATATTGTCGAAACGGGGGTCCGCCATGATCATGCGGAAGGTATCAAGGCCCATCAAGCCTTTACCGATACTCTCGTGCCGGTCCACACGTGATCCCTGCTCCTTTTTAGAATCGTTCAAGTGCATCCCCCTTAAATAAGAAAAGCCGACCACCTCGTCGAAATGACGGAATGTCTCGGAAAATCCCTCCGGTGTCTTTATATCGTAACCGGCGGCAAGCGTGTGCGCCGTATCGAGGCATACTCCCACCCGGCTCTTATCCTCTACCTCGTTTATAATATAGGCGATCTGCTCGAAGGTATATCCCAAGTTCGAGCCTTGCCCCGCCGTATTCTCTATCACGGCACATACGCCACTCGTCTGAGCCAACGTGATATTGATCGACTCGGCGATGCGAGACAGGCAGGTATCCACCTCCATCTTCCCCAAATGGCTTCCGGGATGGAAATTCAGCATTTTCAGTCCCAGTTGCTCGCAGCGTGTCATCTCGTCCAGAAAAGCGTCACGGGATTTCTGCAATCCCTCGGCGTCCGGGTTCCCCAGATTGATCAAATAGCTATCGTGCGGCAAGATACATCCCGGATCGTAACCGTACGCTTCACACCGCTCCTTAAATAAATGAATACTGTCCGCCTTCAACGGCTGCGACTTCCATTGCCTCTGATTCCGGGTGAAAAGGGCAAAAGCCTTCGCACCGATCTCATGGGCATTAACGGGGGCATTCTCAACCCCACCGACCGCACTCACGTGAGCCCCAACATACTTCATAATAACCTAACTTTTCTTTTTATTTATACTAATGTTCATCCTCAGTCTTACACCCACAAAAACCAAACTCCTCCATCGCACGTTCTTGCGGGGTGATGAAATAAACCATCTCGGCACGGGTACACAACTCATTCGCCGAGTTATAGATCTCGGTCTCTATGAAGATGGCGTTCCGTTTCCGGTCTGTCATCCGTCCCCGTATCGTCAGCTGGGGCTCGTCCGTAGAGATACTCTTCATAAACTTGGCGTCGAGGCGTGAAGTCACCCCGGAGGTCTGCAACTTCCGCAAGACCACCCAGCCGGCCAACTCATCCATCAGCGTAGTCTGTATACCTCCGTGCAACGTACGCAGCCATCCTTGGTAAGTACCTTGAGGCTTCCAGAACGCCACGATATCGTCACCATCCTCAAAAAACTCCATATGCAGCCCCAGCGGATTGTTCGGAGCGCAACCGAAACACATATAACCGTCCAGCCCTTCCCACGGATTAATTATCTTTTTCATATCACGAAAACAATATTTATATGTTTTTTGTTGCTCAAAGTTAACAAAAAAGCCGGCTCTTGAAAGGAACCGGCTCTATAAATATCACAAAAAATACTCAACACGACTTATTCCTCGATCTCCGGTTGAAGGAAATCCACAAAGCAAAGGGCGGCCAACGCCGTTCCATAGCGTTTCTCGATCGTGATTCCCTCGGTGATAAAGTTAAGCTCTCCAAGATAATACTTCCCATACGTCTTCTGATGAAGATCGTTGATAACACGGATCAGACGAGACTCAAGCTCCTCGATACGGTAACGTCCGCTGACCTCACACACAAGGCCACCAACCTTCTCATCAAAGTTCTCATCCTTATACATCCATGCGTAAACCACACCAGCAGACACGAACTCATCCTGATATCCATGGGATACAGCCATGATCGTTTTCATTTCCGAACCAAATGGAGGAAGGTCTAGTTCATCCATGGTTGCCAGATGTGCCGTAGCGGGTATCACTGACGAATACGTCATGATATTGAAATCAGAGATACCGGCGTCATAAAGAGCCATGTGGTAAGAACCAGCGTGTTTCTCCAAGTCTGATTCGCCACGTCCTTTTGTAATAAAAAAGGTGTTTGGAATTAAATTCCCAACTTTCTTTACCATCTACAAATATGTTTTACTAATTAATAAAAGCTTAAGAGCGCACAAAAATAGAAACTTTCGCGATATATAACGCATAGTTTTCCCTATAAAACTTTAGCCGCAAACATATTTTCACTAAAAAATCATCACCGAACCCAGAACTTTCATCCCCTCGGCTCTGTTTATATAGTAAATCAACATAAAAAACTAGAAGACAATTCTTAAATTA
>ENA-UESK01001134-UESK01001134.1-human-gut-metagenome-genome-assembly--contig:-NODE-1134-length-10906-cov-3.418598_pt1 | contig 10906 bp, 6 predicted proteins | sample MGYA00243006_ERZ508007 | MGnify/ENA primary metagenome ERZ508007 (study PRJEB26167, sample SAMN06115452) | human gut metagenome | host: Homo sapiens | place: China:Jiangsu | collected 2015-08-21... | reverse complement strand
GATACCTATTGGCCTGAATGGATGCCTTTTGTAGGCGGCGAACATTTTATCTTCTTCAGTCCGATCTTTAATTTTGCCGATGCGGCAATCAGTTGTGGTATAATTGCTTTATTATTGTTTTATCACAAACGTATTACGGTTTAATCAATAGCAGGCTTATGTTCGAGAGATTGGTTTCAGGCTGTCATGGCCGTTTACGGTTATTGGGTGCGGGGCTGGTTGTGCTTCACGTCTTGTCAGCTTGCCGTCCGGATATTCCGTCGGATGTCATTTCACCGTCCGAGATGGAACAGATTCTCTACGACTATCATCTGGCTCAGGGTATGGCTGATTCGGAAGGAGGAGACAGTATTGATGCCCGTAAGTACATGTACGTGCAGGCTGTATTCAAGAAATATGGCATTACAAAGGCAGAATTCGATTCTTCCATGGTGTGGTATTCCGCCAATACGGCCTATCTTTATGATATTTACAATAGACTGCAGGAGAAATACGAAACAGAACTCAAAACACTGTATGAGAAGTTCCCCAAAGACGTAGCAAATTTTTCTAAAAGACGCACATCTTTTTCATAAACAGAATCTATTCTGCAAAATAAGCTGCATTCAGTATGTTTTTACCCCTTTCACCCCCTTCACCTTTTTTCTCAATCGGTTTATTCATCGGAGATACAGGGTGAAGGTGCGCTGGGATGCGTTCTTACGAATCCTACAAACGGTCCTTAGCTCCTACGGGCACCGTGTTCGGACAGCTTTTGCACGGTTGCAAAAACCCTTCACCCCGTATCCCCCTTGAACAAGGAGATACAGAGTGAAGGGTGAATGTAGTGAAGGGGGTAAATCCCAAGTGATATTCTGTTATCCGGAACCGGATTTTATCTTTTGAGCAACCTTACCGACCGATTATTTTACCAGAATCGTTTTATTAAAATGAATACGGTCGGAATAACTTCCTCTCTGTATTTCAAACTCACCCGGTTCCACCACAGGTTTCATCCGGACATCGTAAAGGGCCAGTTCGGACATCGGTACTTCCAAAGTCACTTTTTTCTTCTCTCCGGCTTTAATAAATACTTTCTTAAAAGCCTTTAATTGCTTGATAGGAGTAGATACCGAACTGATCTTATCGCGGACATAAAGCTGAACCACCTCTCTTCCATCCCGCTTTCCGGTATTTTCCACCTCTACTGTGGCCACAATCGTACCCTGATCGGAGTAAATGGAGTCATTCAATGTACATCCGGAATAATTGAAGTTCGTATAGCTCAATCCATAACCAAACTCCCAAAGTGCATACGGATGTTCAAAAATATAATGCCCGGCAGGTTCTTCATAGGTGCCCGGACGGTCAAAACGCTGCACACGGTCCGTAGGATAATAATTATAGAAACAAGGCGTGTTACCCGTACTCCTCGGAAACGACACATTCACGCGTCCCGAAGGATTGACATTCCCTACCAGAATATCGGCAAGCGAGCGTCCCTGCTGCTCTCCTGCATACCATTGCACCAGCACTGCATCCGCATTTTCTTTCGCCCAGCTCATTACCAACGGCTTACCGGATATCAAAACGACAATCATCGGTTTGCCCGTGGCCTTAACGGCTTTCAACAGTTCCGATTGGTTTCCGGGAAGCTCCAGAGAAGAAAGGTCGAAGCCTTCACCGGCTGTCGAGTAACGAGGACCACGACCCAGAAACGTACTGCGCGTACCTACCGCCACAATAGCCAGATCACTCTGCTCTACGGCTTTCACAGCCTGCTCTATGTCTTTACTATCCGCCCGATTCCACCAGTTACAGCCATCCGCCTGCAAAATGGTTTTCTTTTTACCCAGTACTTGCTGCAATCCCTGATACAACGTCACCCCCTCTTTGGTATCCGGTGTTGTCCAGGAATAATCACCGAAAACAGTCTGATTGCTATTCGGGCCTACTACGGCAATAGATTTATATTTAGACAAATCGAGCGGAAGGATATTATTCTTATTTTCCAACAGAATAGTGCTTTCGTCGGCTACCTCTTTTGCCAATGCAATGTGTTTGTCCGAGCGAACCACCTTTTTCACCAGTTTCGGGTCACCGTAATAAGGACGGTCGAACAAGCCCAAAGCAAACTTCACGTACAAAACACGACGAACCGCCTTATCGATATAAGCTTCATCGATTTTGCCCTCTTTCACCTGTTGCTCCAACGTTTCATAATCCGAATCCACGTCCAGATCCACACCGGCAATCAACGAAACCTTTGCAGCCTCTTCACGGGTGGGGACGGCATAATGAAAAGTCATCACCCGGTCCACAGACCCCCAGTCGGAATAAACATACCCTTTAAAGCCCAATTCATCACGCAGCACATCCGTCATATAGTAAGGAGAAGCCGACACGGGTATGCCATCATATGCACTGTAACAACTCATGATGCACAACGGATTCGTCTCCTTAATCACACGGGCAAAAGGGTAAAGATAGATACTCCGGAATTCCCGTTCACCGCCACTGACAAAAGCGCAATTCAGACCACCGGCCGGTGTTCCGTGAGCCACGAAATGTTTGGGCGTACAGGTTATCTGATGTTTCTGGTATCCTTTCACAAAGCCAATTCCCATTTCCGAGATAAGGAAAGGATCTTCTCCATAGGTCTCCTCTACTCTTCCCCAACGTAATTCACGGGCAATGTCGAATACCGGTGAAAGTACCTGGTGGATTCCCATTGCCGCAGCCTCCTTACCGGCGGCATCCGTCATACGCTCAATCAGTTCCGGATTGAAAGTACTCCCCTGCGCAATGGAATGTGGGAAAAGAGTCGAATTATTCTGAAGGATTCCTTGAATACCCTCCACGGCTGTCAGGATAGGAATTCCCAGACGGGTCTTGGTAAGCATATACTTTTGCAATTCATTATAGATGCCCGCACACTCTTCGGCAGTCTTTCCCATTTCGTGTGTGCAACCATAGCTCTGCCCTTGAAAGATGGATTCTATCTCATCTATTCTCCCGACAGGCCTATTCTGCAACTGCAATGTTTTTTCATGAAGCGTCATACGCCTCAGCAAATCCTCTACCCGGCTCTCGATAGGCGCCAGAGAGTCTTTATACAAAGGTTTCTCCTCCGTTTCTCCGGCCCAAGCGGTGGCAGTTCCCATACCTAATACGAGGGCGATCAAAAGTTTCCTTGTTTTCATACCTGTATCCTAAAATGTTATTCTACTTCTTTCTCTATCGTGTTTATTTTATGAATCTTGTTCAGAGCAACGGCATTGATACGGATATCCGCGCTCTTTTCTCCCATACTGGCTACCCAACCCAACAAAAGCGTTGTTTCTTCATCCAATGTGAAACTCAAAGTCTTTGTACCGGTAGTACGCCCCCAATTGACAGAAGCCAAAGCGGTAGCCGCTACCTGATCGGTATCCGGAAAAACATCTGCCACCACCACAGCGCCATACGGGTTCAGATTATTCCCCTTAGAGGTATTCACATTAAAGGAGAATTCATAGGTTCCGGCAGGCAAGGTCACCTTTTGCCAGATTTTACCGTTTTCAATGGCACTGTCATAATTGAGAGTAGACATATTGATAAATGTCTTACCGGCAGAAGCCTCATAGAAAGTTCCCGTACGACCGCCGTTTTGAGTAAGCAGATTAGGAGTATATTCCCAATCTTTCAATACACCGCTCTTTTCTGTCCCCTCATCCTGACGCGCAAACGGTTCGGTAGCATTCTTCATCACAGTCCCCGTCAATGTTTCATCCGCCTCCACATTCGCCTCAATGTCAAAGATATCCACAGCAGCCGTATCCGGCAGATAATAAGTTTTCATTCTGAAACCACTCATCGATTTGTACTCCTCTAAAACGGTTTCCTGTTCACTCTGTTCTACCTGAACCATACGTTCCTGCTCATTGACGTCCGTATACCAGATATGGACGTACGGAGAATGGCTATCGGCAGTAGACCAGCTAATCGTGGTAGAGTTGTTCTCACATTTCACAGACGAAATGCCCCGGTTGTACAATGTGCTCTCATAGATCGAGCCGTAAGAAGAACCGATCAGCGATTCCGGTACGGAAGCATGTCCTTCATCATCAAAAGTCTGTACTACAAAGTTATAAATACCCTCTTTCAACGGAATATCATATGTAAACACTTCCGCTCCCTCCTGACGCTGAACGGGCAGGTCGATCACATCCTTTCCCATGTTGTAAGTGATACGCAGCCGGGTAATCTTCGGATCGATCAGAATACCGTAGAACTGTACACGTTCCCTGCCCGAACGCATCTGCATCGCCTCCGGCTTGCCGATATACAGTATTTCCTTTCCATCTGTATACTTCAGATAATCATCCATCTTGGTGCAAGAGGAAAAATTGCCAAGCAACAAAAGCAACACTCCTATTGCCGATATATATTTAACTATCAATTTCATAATTCAAGCATTTATCAATTATTCGTTTCCGATTTATCATTTCCCCAGAAAGTAACTTCCGTAAACGTCATATTCGAGTTACCGGTCCAGTTATCGATACACTTAATGCGGATATAGCGTACACGCGGTGCATCCAACGGGAAATTCGCGTTATCCCCTTCCTTGGCGGCCAGACGGTCGTCTTCGGTCAGTTCGCTTCCCGGCAGGCCGGACGGCTTTTCATTCTCAATATGAAGCAGTTTTGTCCAACTGTCCCAACTTCCGGATTTATCCAATTCCGCACATCCCCAGACTTCATAGATCTTCGGAGAAACGTCATTATAGAAGTGCTTATCGTCTTGCACGAATTTCAAATTGAAACGACTCAACTTGGCCAGCACACCGAGATCGAAAGTGAACCAGGTAGGGCCATCGTGTTCTTCGATACCCGTATGAGCGCCGGTTTGTCCGTCACCATCGGCTGCCGCCCGTCCGTCCCAGATGTATTCCATCTTGCTCTCATAGAAAGTACAGGGGAAATCGCCCGGCAAAATAACTTCTTTAAACTTCTTCTTATCGAGTTCGGCCTCGTATATCGGAGTCAGGTTTTCCTTTTTCACCGGAGATCTGTTTCCCCATTTATCTTCAAAACAGATCTCAAAATCACGGGGAACATCCAGAAAACCACGTACAGAGAAAGTCGCTTTCGCCAATCCTGTATAGAAAGTCTCCGCATTGACCATTTCATTGTCTGCATTCGGAGTAGAGACGTACACTGTGAGGTCGGCTTTCGAAGCATTGTCAAATGAGAAAGTCATTCCGCCGAAGTCCGGTTGTACCTCCAATGTTTCGTAAGCAGCCTGCACCGGAGGCGTATCTGCCGCAACCTGTATATTCACCGGTTCCGAATAATTTTCACTGCGATCCACGGCATATACATCCAACGAATAAGTGTCCGTATCTCCAAAACCCTCTACAAGCAATGTATTGGTGAAGTAGGAAGCCTTGAATTCGTATTTCTTTCCTGCCTTGTTCGTATAACTCGCCGCCACATAAAGCAAGTCCGGATCCGAAGGCAGGGTATAGGTAAGAAGTACCGAACCGGACATCTTTGTATAAGTAACATCACGTACCGGCGCCGGTGCTTCCTTGTCGTTTTCCAAAGGCTTCACAACGTCGTTCTGACAACCGGCAAAGACCGCCAACAGCCCTAAAGCGAGTGCATATATTTTTATTGATTTCATATTTCTTTCTGTTTTTAATCCTAAAACCATTTATTGCCATCCCGGATTCTGCACCAGATTGGGATTGATTACCAACGATTTCTCTTTAATCGGCCAAAAGTAATCGCGCGGTGCCACAAACTGCTGCGTATACATCGTAGTGAGCTGATAATAAGTATCCACTGTTTTGCCACGGGGATTCCATGCCATCAGCGTCTTGTTATATTCTTTATCGGCAATCTTCCAACGACGGACGTCCCAGAAACGCTGCCCTTCAAACATCAGCTCGATGGTGCGTTCACGCTGGATAATTTCCCGTAATCCCAACTGCGTTCTGAACTTATTCGGTTTACGCGAATGCTCTTCCCAAGATTCTTTTACACCCGACAAACCGGCACGCTCTCTGATTTTATCGACATAGCTGATTGCCAAAGTACGGGCCGCTTCCGAATCGGAAGCCTCATTCACAGCCTCTGCATACAGCAAATACAGATCGGCCAAACGAAATTCCGGCCACGGATACTGTTCCGAGTTCCAGCCGCTCTCTGTGTTTACGAAACCCAGATTGACCAGTTTCTTTGCCCAATAACCTGTTTTAGAATATCCGTAAGCTCCTAAGATACCTTGTGCCTGACCGGCACGTCCTTTCAACTGCCAAATATCGGATGAGTTTCCGGAAACACAGTTACTCTGATACCACAAACCACCGTCAAAACCGATATTGGCATAATAACGAGGTTCACGGTCGAAATTGGCAGTCACCGTTTCGTAATCCGGTATCAGATAAAATTCATTCGCCGTGTTACTGGTATTTTTCTTCACTTTCAGACGGTTGGCATATTCCCACTCCTTATCCTCGTCGAGAGGAATACCATTTTTAGTATAATACAATTCCGTAACATACATGGTCGGGTTAATCTTCTCGGAAGCACCGTGCATATTCGACGGATATTTACCGACACGTGACATACAAGACTGCTGCAAGCCGCTTACCGGACGACCGGACAATCCCCAGATCAGTTCATCGTTCCATTTCTCCGTCACGCATTCACGCAAGCTCAACTCCCGTTTCAACCGGTCACTGAACAGCATGTTCGTATGGGTTTCGTGCAATACGATCTCCGGGCTGACACCGCCCTCTCCCTGTTCGCACATCTCGATTGCTTCTTCACAGGCCTCTTGGGCATCGATCCATTTCTGTACGCTGTATTCCTGACTAAACAGATGCTCCCCGTCTTTATTCGTAAAATCGGCATAATCCGGATTTCCATTGAACAACGGGCTGGCTGCCATCACCAGCAACTTAGCTTTCAGCATCAAAGCGGCCGGACGGGTGATACGCCCCAGTTCGGTTGCCTGATCATCTATTTTCACAGGCAAATCTGTTTTTGCTTCATCAAGCAGGTCGGAAATAAAAGCCACCACCTTATCGACCGGGGCACGTTTCAAGCGCACCTCTTCGGGTGTGGAAGAGATAGGCAGATTCTCATTAATAATCACAATCGGACCATACATACGCAACAGCAGATAGTGATAATAAGCCTTCAGGAATTTTACCTCCGCCAGCCATCTCTTCCGCATGGAAGGTGCAAGATCACCTACATAGTTCAGATCGGAAACATAAGTAAGGAAAGTATTGCAATCACGAAGTCCTTCGTACAAGCTGTGGGCTGCCCCATTACCGCCATCCCAATAATTCATATAAGGATCGTTCACATTCTGATATCCCAAACCGATACGCCAGGTTGCATAATCATCCCCACTCTGGATGGGATAAAAAGTAGCCAACTCGTCACCTCCCATCAATCCCACGTTGGCACGCTCGCTATGATACTCAGGGATGTATGAGTAACAGGTAAACAGATACTTCTCGGCTTCATTACGGTTGCTGAAAGAATGTTCGATCGTACCGACATTATCGGGCACGACATCCAGATAGTCACTACATGCACTCAATCCCCACATTCCGCCGGTCAATAACGAGACACATGCCAGATTTCTCAATTTATTTTTAAGATTATATTTCATTGCTTTCGTCTCCTTCATTTAAAAAGTTAATTGAACACCTATATTAATCACCCGTTGAATAGGATATCCCAGGCCATTACCTCCCATTTCGATATCCCACATGCTGAATCCGCTCAAAACAAACAGGTTGTTACCGCTACAATAGATACGGGCCGAATTTATATAAGCCTTTTTCGTCAATGTCTCCGGGAAAGTATATCCCACTTCCAGCGTCTTCATACGCAGGAAAGCACCGTTACGCATAAACCAGGTACTTTTCTGGATATTGTTCTCCATACGGGTCGTACTCAGGCGTGGCCACAAAGCGTAAATGTCCCGGTTGGTCTCTGTCCAATGGTTGTCTGCATAAGCTTTCAGCAAAGGAATATCCTTCCACATATAAGTGTTATCCCAATTGGTATCCTCGTATACGTGCACAAACGGAGAAGTATTCTTTGCATCGATCCAGAAAGAGGAACGGGCAGACCCTTGGAAGAAAGCGGAAACGTCAAAACGGGCGCTACCGAAAGAGAAACCGAAACCGTAGATGATTTCCGGAACGGTAGGAAAACCGATAGGCACTTGGTCCAGTTCGGTAATCTGTCCGTCACCGTTTACATCCCGGTATTTGATATCACCCGCCCCATATTCGCCAAAGGTCTGCTTCGGAGAGTTGGCCACATCGGCATCGTCAATGAACAGACGCTCGGCAATATAACCGAATTCCTGATTTAACGATTGTCCGACGTGAAGTTTGTACTTCTCATTGTATTCCGGTTCTTCATATTTCAGGAATTCGCTATGGGCATAGGTGAAGTTTCCGTGCACCTGCAACCACATGCCATTCCGGTATGCCTTGTTATAATCGAGCGACAAGTCCAAGCCACGCGCTTTCGCTTCACCCACATTGGCACGCACCTTTGCCGAAAGTCCCATTGTAGAAGGTATAGACTCCCTATCCATCAGGATATTAGTACGGTGTTCCGTAAAATAGTCGGCTTGGATATTCAATCCGTCGAACAATGTAAATTCTACGCCATAATTCGATTTGTAGGCTTTCTCCCAAGTGATATCACGGTTATCATAACGCCTCACGGTCACACCGTTCTTTGTATAATTGAAGTCCGTACCGAAATTATAGCTCTTGCCGGCATCGTTTGCATCCACCTCGGAAAGATAGAAGAAACGGTCGTCTTCGTCACCAATCGCATCATTTCCGACCAGACCATAGGTATATTTCAACTTAAACTTGGGAAGAACCTTTTTCAATGGTTTCCAGAACTTCTCGTTCGAAATATCATAACCGACACCGATAGCCGGGAAGAAACCGTAACGTTCCGAACGGTAAAAGCGTTCCGAACCGTTGTACCCGAAGTTAAACTCAGCCATATAGCGATTGTCGAATGCATAAGTAAAACGGCCGGATAAGCCCTGGTTACGGTAAGGCAACGATTTCTGCAAATTGTCTTTCCCCGAATCGTCAGTGATATTGGATACCTTCTTTTCGCGACGTTGATAAACCAGCAAACCGCTTATATCATGATTACCGAAAGAACGGTTGTAAGACATAGCCGCCTCCATATAGACCGTAGACTGTACGTCTGTCCATGAACCGGTAGACTCCAGATATTCCGTCGGGTTGGCATCTTCGTTCAATTGCATGATGGTATACGAGCTATTCTTGTCATAAGATCCTACATTATAGAAATAAGGATTCGATGCACGTCCCACCTCAAAATAGGCATAACGGGAAGTATTGAACAGACCACGAACATTCAATCCTTTCGTGATGAACGACAGGTCCTGTTTCAACTCGAACTGTGCGTCCATCGTCGATTTCGAATAATCTTTATATCCCTTTGTCAACTCGGCATAAGGGTTCGTGTATTCCACACCGTTATTGTACAGTGCATTACCATACAACACGTGCTTGGCAGAAGGCAGGTCGGAAGACGGATAATAAGCCGGAAACAATACCGGATTGGAAACCATGATCTTCTTATACATCGTATCACCGCCATCCAATGGACCGGTGTAATCGTCGAACGTACCGGCCAGACGCACAATAGCCTCAGTCGTCTTTGTCAGATTAATATTTACATTCGACCGTAACTGATAAGTGCTCAAATCGATATTATTCTTATAACCGGCATACTTGTCATTCTTCAGGTTACCATTATCTTTCGAGAAAGTGGCCGCAATATAATAACGGGCTACCTTACCACCACCGCTCACACTCAAATTGGCACGTTGGTTTGCCACAAGCGGATTAGTCATCAACTTACGCCAGTCGTTGGCCGGATACAGATAAGGATTCTTACCCGCAATCGTATTGGCAATCTTCTCGCGCGAATAGACCAACGGAGACAACGGATTACGTGTAACAGCCGCTTCATTGGCCATTTGCATGTAAGTGATCGGGTCTGCCAGCTCTATATTCGACGTATTGGATGAAAATGAATTCTCCACGCGTAAACTGACCTTAGCCGGCCCTTCCTTTCCTTCTTTTGTCTGCACCTGAATAACGCCGTTAGCACCACGTGCACCATACAAAGCGGTTGCGGTCGCATCTTTCAAGATAGAAAAAGCAGCGATATCATCCGGCTGCAAACGAGCCAGTTCGGTAGACGTTGTTTCGATACCGTCGATCAGGATCAACGGGTCTTTTTTATAACCGAAAGTCGTCACACCACGGATAAAGAAATCGGCATTGTCCTGTCCCGGTTCTCCACTACGCTGGTAAGCTATCAAACCGGACATACGCCCGGCCAGTGCGGTAGTCAAGTTACTCGAAGGCACTTTCAGCGCAGCCGGCTTCACCGTCTCGATGGAACTGACCATACTCTCCTTCTTCTGAGTACCGAATGCCACTACCACCACCTCGTCAATGCTGACAGCATCTTCTTTCATCTCCACATCGATACGTTTCTGGTTTCGTACCACAATCTCCTGTGTCTGCATTCCCAAAAAAGAGAATACCAGTGTGGAACCGGCGGGAACATTAGACAAAGTGTACTCACCGTCCATATCGGTAGTGACACCGTTGGTCGTACCCTTCACCACCACGGTAACAGCCGGCAGCGGTTCACCGGTTTCATCCTTAACCACTCCTTTTACAACCCGGTTGTCAAGTACTCCGGCATATCCCGACGCACCACAGGAAAACAACAACAAGGCTAAAATGAACTTAAAAACTTTCCGGAAAGAAAGTTCTTCAAACATGTGTTTTTCCATACATAATTATTTTAAATCTATCACTTTATATTATCAT
>ENA-UESK01001129-UESK01001129.1-human-gut-metagenome-genome-assembly--contig:-NODE-1129-length-10972-cov-4.457458_pt1 | contig 10972 bp, 9 predicted proteins | sample MGYA00243006_ERZ508007 | MGnify/ENA primary metagenome ERZ508007 (study PRJEB26167, sample SAMN06115452) | human gut metagenome | host: Homo sapiens | place: China:Jiangsu | collected 2015-08-21... | reverse complement strand
ATCAAAGGCATCTGTAATGTGTGTTTTGTATTCGTCTGGATTGTCGGGAGTATCGGGTGTTCCTTCAGGCGTTTTATCTTTTTCAAATCCGTTCTTTCCTTGTTTAATTCCAGTCTGTTCCATTGCGATCTTCAAAAACTCATTTTGATACAGGTTTATTTGGATCCAAAGGAATTGCGGATCTCCTTTCAAGGTTAGGTCGATATTCAGATGTTTCCATTCATGTTTAGGAGCTTGGCCGACATATACCATTGTAACTTTATATCCGTTTTCTTTGAATACACGTTCGATGATATCTGCGTAAGTTTCGGTTGATGATCCGGATTCCCAAGTAAAAGTGTGGTCATAATAGACCACTACATCACGGTTTAGTTTTGGTCGGTAGTAATCGGCTATCATTTTGACTAGATCCTGTAGTTTGCTTGGTGTTTTGACATAAAAAGATTTGAGTACACGCATAGTATGATTATCCAACTGGCCGATAATAGCTGTCGATATGGAGGCATTGGAGTCGAATGCCAGATGCAGTTCTTTAGAGAAGTCAAGATCACCGTCGCCTAGACAGCCGCAAGCTGTTAATTTACTCCAGTTACTGCCAAGATCCCGGAGCCGTCCATTATCACCGGGTGTGTAGAAATGAATATTATCATCTAAAGCTGAATAGAACCCGTTTTGCACCCGGAATAAACGTTCATTCATAAATGCTGTACGCCAAATAAGAGGTGGAGAGTTGCGATACATTTGCCAGATGAAATCTTCTCCGAGTACTTCCAGGTTATCAAACACGTCATATTCACCATAGAAAACTGTATATTCTTTAGTCTTCCCCTGTTGTGGCTTAATAGGTGGTTGATATTTTCGTGCCAAGTCTAAATCATGCTGGTATTCTTTAATCATGCGCACCACATGGTCTGTCAGTGGCTTACGTTTATATTCCTGCACTTTTTTATATAGGTTTCGGATCAGGTTGATATGTGTCAGCGACATTTCATCTATCTTATCCAAGATCCATTTCCCCATTGAAGCGGTAGGCATATCTGTAGAGTAGCTGACGCTGTGATGGTGAGGACAGTCTCCAAAATATTGCCGGTTACCACGATTGGCGGGATCTACTTCGCTCTTTATTTTTTCGTAATTGAGGAACTTTGCTTCAGGGCCTATCACCCAATCAAGTGACATAGAGTTTGCAGACATTCCCTGGTTAAAGGAAAGAATCACCATGACGGTACCATTCCAAAAATGGAAAGCATTATTCCAACCATCAGCTAATACTGGACGTACTGGTTTGCCGAATCCCATGCTTTCCGGAGCTTTGTGACCAACAACATAATGAATGCCTTGTATGTATCCCCATTCGGCAAGTGCTTTGCAAATGGCCGGCAGTGTATTTCCCCAAGCTTTTGCATAGCTGGGAGAGATAAGTCCACCCAAAGAACCTGGCATTTCCCACACATTCCGTAGGATGATGCGTGCATCAATTCCTTCCGATTTACCGGTACCACGTGATGCGACTATATATTCGTCATGTGCGTTGATGGCCATTGCCTGTCGTTGCATTCTATTAAAGAATTTGTCTACGACTTCATTCTGCTTTCTTCTTAGTTCATAGGCGGATAGAACAGGAGAGATTTGCGTGTTCATTCTTCTTCCTCCTCTTCAATGGGATGAGTGTCCACTGCTTTCTTGTTTAACATTCCTTTAAACATACTGCGCATTCTTATTCGTTCTTCTTCAAGATTCTCTATCGGTTCGAGCCCCTCCAGTAATGTGACATCATCTGAAGGTTCAAAGGATGGAGGTACCAGTTGCGAGTAATCGAATTTTTCATCTTCCTTGTCAGAACGTGTATATTTGCCTATTTTATCCAATGCAGCAGCAGCTCCCTTTGCATCTTCTTTGTCCATTGCCATATTAAAAGCCTTTTTTCCACCTTCGACAATCATATACCGGTACCAGGCTTTGGCTGCAAGTTGTATGTTTCCTACTAGGCGGTTAATCATGCCTATGTCACGGTAGGCTTGCGATTGGGAGACCGGTTCCGTATTTCCTCCACAGCCGTGTAGTAGAAAGTTAACCAGTTCTGTATCTGGAATTAGTGGCTCTTCCATTTTTTTGCTTACGCACAACATCATACGTTTCTTAATCTCCATTTCTCTGGGTGAAAGGAGAGTTGTTGCTTCATCTTTGTCTTTGAATAAAGCACGTTCAATTCGTTCGTATGTGGGATCTTTCTTTGGCATTATTCATTAATACTTTGTTCTTTCATGTATTTATCGGCCAGTGGTTCAGCTGCAGGACTGCCGGCGATAGCTAGTTTGATGACTGTTTTCCGGAGGTTGAGCTTGGTCTGAAGTCTTCCCTGGTGATAAGCAGTATAGATAGGCGAACTATGATGATTTTTGCAAATATCACAGAAGAAGTCCCGTTGGTCAACTGGGATATTCAATAAAATGGCAATTTCCCCCGGTGGTAAGAGGGCGGAAGACATTTCTTTTATCTGTTGCAGAACTTCTTCGGATAAGGTCATCATTCTAATATATCATAGCGAATGGCATTTTCATACGCTTGGTTAAACATTTGTGAGAAGTATTCGTAATGTTTTCCGGAGGTAAAATAGAAACCATTTTCCCATCGGTGGTTTTGATTAAGGTTTGCAGATCCGGCAATCCCGAATTTATGTTGCCTATTCTCGACTAATAATAGTTTGGCATGACATGAATCAATTCGGATGGACGGACTAATATTTGAGGCAAACAGTAATAGATCGAGTTTATGACGTTTTACTGTCATATCCAGTAGAAGTGTCAGGCTTTCTATTTTTCTTTCGTCAGCGAGAAAAAAAAGAGGGCGTAGGCTATCTTCAGAGATACTGAATGTCATGATCTTCACTTTTGCTGGGCCGATCGCAGATAAAAGAGAGGGCAATACTTCATGTATTGCCCAGTCTCCCTTGTGCATAAACGGTTCAATAGAATCTGGACACAATGCAAGTGGAAAGTTATCCTGAAATCTTTTCACCTTGTGTTAGTGCTATTTCAGCCTCCAATGTGGCAAGTTCTGTCTGATACTTCTCAATACGGTCTAAAGCATTTTGCATAACGGTTTGTTTTCCATCTTTTTGAGCACGGTCAGCAGCTGCTTTACTGTTGGATATGTTGTTCTTCAAACGTTTGATTTGACGGGCTATTTCAATACCACGCACAATGCTGTTTTCACTGAATTCCGGTCTCTTTTCTTCTAATTGCAGATTTCCTTTTCCTTCAGCCCAGGAGTCAATCTGTTTCCATAGCTTGCGTCGTTCGTCGTCGAGCTTGCATAGTTCTTCAGCTATCGGTTGTCGTTCTTCTACAGGAAGTTCCGGATTTGCGACATCATTATGCAGGCTTGCATATAATGGGGCGATCTCCTTGATACGATTGTAGGCCTTGCGAATGGATGGATTGAGTGACTCTTCGGTAATGATTTTAACGCCTGGTGTACTTAAGGCGTTGATCTCATTACGTAGTTCTGTGAGTTCAGACATTTTTTCTTCGAATTGTTCCTGAAGGGAGACTAATTCTTCCGCATGATTTTCATTGTCGCTTTCTAGTTCGTCAACGCGAGATTGGATATCAGTGATTACTGTCTCCAGATTGATCATTTCCAGTTTCTTGCTTTCGATCGCTTCTTTCCGTTCGTCATCACTCATCGTTTTTACTACGATTATTTCCTCCATTGCTGCCGGGTAGATAGCAGGAGAAAATTTGATTTCCTTGTCAATCTTCGTGAGACTATTGACGAGTTGTGTAAAATGTGGATCGAAGATATGTGGAGCTTCTGGAGCTTTTGCAAAATAAGCAGAGAACCTTTTCTTGGCTGGTTCCTTTGCGAGTGCCTCGAAAAGAACTATACCGTCAGCGTATTTGCGCTGACGGTCGCCTAACCATTGAGTCAATTGTTCTTGTCTGGTCATACACTTGGAGATGGTGCGGGTTTTAATCCTGCTATGACTTCCATGTCAATTGGTGTTTGTAGGAAGATGGCTGAATAATTGGAGTCTACGGTAGCTGTGTAAGTGGTACCACGACGATCGGCTCTTGCTTTACCTCCGTTGAAAGATGGTGCGGTGGTTGCATACAAGCCGGGTTGCCCCAGGATCATTTGTTTGCCATCTGCATCTTCAAAGATATAATATCCTGGAGTGTTTTTGATTAGTGCATTGAATGCGTGCATTCCTGGAGTATTGCCAGGGAAAAAGAAACCGAGCGTACATTTATAGCTGATACCGTCGGCTTCTCCTTGCTGTTCTGCTTTATATTCAACGGTTGCTTCGGTACTGTATAGGTAAATAGGTTGTTTGTAAGTTCCTTCAGCTGGAAACGTAAATGATCCGGCTGCCGTTATTAATTCTTCGTTACTGGTTGCTTTTGATGGATCCGGTACGGTTGGAACAGTCTCAGGAGCATTAAAAGGAACAAAAAGCAACATTCCCTTATAACCTCCCATGTTGTTTTGACCAACTTCCCATTTTAATGGAGCGAATGCGGGACCGGCAGCCATCATGATTAAAGTATCTCCATTGAGATGGCACGTCTGCGAATGCAGTTCGGGGACTGTAATAACCAAAGCTACAAATAAAACGCAGAGAATCAAATAAATGTATTTTTTCATTTGTATAAAAGTTTAGAATAAATAAATAGGAGTGGCCAAACATGACCACTCTTTAGTTATTGAAGATTAAGAGTAGGTTCCGGTTGCGGTTACCACTTCTCCCGCTACTACTGTTACTTGTTTGTTAGCCGGTTTGTTTTTACCGTCCACAGCATTGAATTCAATAGTATAATTGCCAGGAGCCAGTCCCAAAATACATTGTCCATTAGTGCGGCTGGCTGCTTTCCCTTGAATGCTCCAAGTGCCGTTGTCGGCTCCGGTAATATCCACTTGAATAGCTCCGGTTTTACAATAATCACCGGCCAAATCAAGTGATTCATTCTTTTGCTCATTACAGCGGAAGGCCTTTTCATGCCAGTCACGAATACGAGTGTCATATCCGGTTTGTAACCAGAATTGCCATTCGTTCGGATCTTCGTAGATATCGCGGATTTGGCAGAATTTGGTTGCTGCCTGTGTGTTGAATGCGACGTCCATATTTCCTTTCTTTTGTAATACCAGACGTGAACCTTGTCCAAGTGCTTCATGAGATACGATTTCCAATGCTGGACACATTGCATCTTCACGGAGCAATTCAATCATGCGTTGCATGGATGGATATTCCTGCATACGTAGTTTGTTGCGCAAAGCTGCACGTGCTGCTTTCAATACTGTTTCCGCACATTGTAATTGAGGAATACCTGACTTGGATGAACGCAGGTATGTATTTGCTCCTCCAATCCATTCAACTAGATTTTCGTATGCTGCATAGTCTGTGTCAGATGTCGGGGTAACAAAAAGACCTGATTGGGCGAAGTTGCCGCGAGCTGCGTTAACATCACCACCGGTAATCAGCATATCGATCTTAGTGAAGAGACCGTCAAATGCTCCGGACGGTGAGGAAGAGTCTTCGTCACGTTCGGCATCCCAGCCCAATAGGTGAAGGACATTTACCAAATTCTCGGTAAAAAAATCAAAGTACTTAAATACACCCAAGATCGAAAGGTTCAGTAAAATATTACCGGCACTTATCCACTTTTGGACCGACCGGTTGCCAGCGCATTTCTCCAAATAGACTCCACTCAAGTAACTGCATAACGACGTAAACAGGATCAGCAGCAAAAAGCGCCAGTCCCACCATCCGTAGAACAGGTAACTAACAGCTACCACAAATAGATTTTGCCACCGCAAAGACTTGAAAACAAACCAGTAACCAAAGAAAACCAATGGCAGGAATATAAGGAACTCTATGGAATTAAATAACATAAATATTTAATTTTCAGACTCAAGAATATGTATCATCAAGGCGCAAAGATAAGGAATATCAAGTATTGACCAATAAATATTTCGTATATTCGTAGCTCAGAAATACAATAAGATACAGAGATGAAGATAATCAACGAACAATTACTCGACGAGACCCAGGCCAAAGCCTTGCAGTCTCCCCGCCTGCGAATGAACTATAATTTCCATGAGAGATTGGATGATCCGATCAATCGGTTACTGAATGCCATGGAGCCCGGTACGTATTTGCGTCCGCACCGGCATTTAAATCCGGCGAAAGACGAGATCTTCTTGTTGCTGCGTGGGAAGGTAGCGGTATTCTTGTTTGACGAGGAAGGGAATATCACGGAGAAAACGATACTGAATCCAAAGGAAGGCGCTTATGGAGCGGAGATCAAGGCCGGGACATGGCACGGGCTTCTGGTACTGGAATCCGGATCGGTTATTTATGAGATAAAGCAAGGGCCGTTCGCGCCGCTAGCACCGGAGAACCTAGCGCCTTGGAGCCCCGAGGCGGAAGATACGGAGGGAGTAAAGAAGTATCTGGAATGGCTCGAGAGCCAAATATGATCGATGATACTTTTAGTATAACAAGCTAGCGATCAGCCTCGTATAACAAGAGCTATCCGATGGTTTTAACAATGCCCATTGTAAAGACCTTACGATGCCCATTATAAGGAGCTTAGAATGGGCATTGTTATTATTTCTGGAAAACCTTCGTCGATTTAATCATCACGTCGTGTAAAGGACGATCGTTCTTATCCGTCTTTACCACGGAGATCTTCTCTACGATATCGAAGCCTTCCACTACCTCGCCAAAGATCGTTACCGAGCCATCCAGATGCGGAACGCCACCGATCGTCTTATAAATCTCACGCCGTTCGGCCGGGATCACTACCGGGCCTAATACCGCCAACGTATCTTCCACCAAGATGGACGCACGGGCATGTAACTCATTCTCCAAGGAATCGGCGGCCAAGGAAGGATCTTGCTTTTTCAGCTCATCCCGGAATTTATAGTACAACCAGTTGCGGCGGATCTCATTGATACGAGCCTCTTTCTCCGCAAGCTCCTTGTCGTCCAAGACTTTCCCTTGCACAAAACAGAACTGCGTACCGGCGGAGGCACGTTCCGGATTCACGGCATCGATCTCTTTCGCGTCGATCAAAGCGCCTTTCTTATTAAAATGATTGGGTAATATCTCGGCGGGAACGGTATAACCACCATCGCCATCCCCATACAAGGCACCCGGCTCATGCGCTTTACTCTCCGGATCACCACCTTGCACGACAAACTCCTTGATAACACGGTGGAAAAGCATGCCCTCATACTCGTTCGACTGACAGAGCTTGATGAAGTTATCCCGGTGAAGAGGCGTATCGTCGTATAGCAGGACGGTGACGTCTCCCATCGTCGTCTTGATTTTCACATATACGGGTTTATTCGGGTCCAAAGGCTTATCCCCACAAGCTACCAACGTGAGCAAGAGCAGGAACAGCGAGAAAATTTGTCGTTTCATACCTGTTTTATTTATCGGATTAAGTAGTTACAAAGCCGGTTATTCCTCCGCATAGATCAACATCTGGCAATTCTTGCAGTCGAAGCGCAAACGCAAGAGCGTTTCCTTATAGCGCAGCAAGTAAGGCTCCTTATAGGGAGACTTCTGCTTCTGGTAAGTAGGGCACCATCCCATACTGTACCGCAGGCAATGTTTCGTGAACATCAAAGGAACATCCTTCCGGGGAGACAACTCGAAAGCGTCTTCCACGGCAGTCACGCCATGTGCCTTATAAAAGGCACCAGCCTTGCTATTGGAGACATTCCCTAAATAAGTCAGACGTTTCTCGGGGAAAGGGATTTCCGTTGCCTCGCCTACACACGGCTTTACCGGACGAGCCTCTTCCCTGCGGTAACGAATCCGCCGGGTAGAGATAAGCCTCTCCACCCCTTGCCTACGCATCTCGGCCAATAAAGAAGAAGGGACAAACCAGTTATCGGACATCGCCACGGTGACCTCCACCGCCTCAAAAGGCGTATTTCCCAACTTAGAGAGCTGGGTACGGATATTCTCCGCTTGATCCCGCCGGGCCGGTTCTTTCTCGAACGGCTTGGTGAGCATGATACGGGCTCCTGTCTCGTCCGCCATACTTAACGTGAAGCCAAAGGCGTTATCTTGAAATTCCATCCGGACAGAGAGTTTCCGCTCGGCGGATGGCTTGGATAGCAGTTTATCAAACTCTTGATCGAAATTCCGGTACAAAGGCATCTTCGGACGGATCGCCGGGCGATCCAGCGTAAAGATCCGGTTCGCCTCCACACGGTTTACCCGGAAGCCCTCCAACTCCCCTTTCTCATTGAAGAAGGTAAGCCCGTCGCCATTATTCAATTGTTTCAGTCCGGCGATCGTGAAAGAGTTTCCTTTCAGTTCCTTCACCGTACCCACCGGCTCCCCCAAGGACTTAGGCGTATCAAAGCTGGTGATATCCTTCGTGCGCTCCTTCCATAAGAAAGGCGTGAAACCTCGGTTGAAGCTTTTCTCCGCCACGGGCTCGAACGTGTAAGTGCTATGCCCGGCCGAGGCACGACGGTATTCCGGCCGACGGGCCAAGATAGCGTCCAGTTTCTTCCGGTACCAAGCCGTTACGTTCTTCACGTAAGATACATCCTTCAAACGACCCTCGATCTTCAAGGAAGAGACACCGGCATCCAACAACTCCTCCAAGTATTCGCCCCGGTTCATGTCCTTCAAGGATAAGAGATGCTTACCCGATACGATCTCCTTCCCATCTGCGTCGATCAAGCTATAAGGCAGGCGGCAATACTGGGCGCATTCCCCCCGGTTGGCGCTTCGTCCGCTCAAGGCGGCGCTCAGGTAACACTGGCCGCTATAGCTTACGCACAGCGCCCCGTGTACGAAGACCTCCAGAGGCACGGTCGTTCGCTCGGCGATCTCCCGTATCTGGTTCAGTGATAGCTCTCTCGCCAATACGACTTGCGTGAAACCTACCTCTTGCAGGAATCTCACCTTCTCCGGCGTACGGTTATCCGTTTGCGTACTGGCGTGCAAGGGGATAGGCGGAAGGTTCAACTGGGTGATACCCATGTCTTGAACGATCAAGGCATCCGCCCCGGCCTCGTAAAGCTGCCAGATCATTTGCTCGGCCTCTGCCAGCTCCTCTTCTTTCAAGATAGTGTTCAAGGCCACGTAAATACGAGCCGAATAGAGATGGGCGTAATCGCAAAGCTGCCGTATATCGTCCAGCGTATTACCGGCGGCGGCACGGGCTCCGAACTTCGGGGCACCGATATACACGGCATCGGCGCCATGGTTAATCGCCTCCCTACCGCAAATCAGATCCTTAGCGGGAGATAACAGTTCTATCGAACGGGGTTCTTTTCTCATTTACAAGCTTCCTAGTTTTTTGATATCTTCCCGGCGGAACGGGGTCTCTTGGTATACGTAATAGTTCAGCCAATTGGTGAACAGCAGGTTCGCGTGCCCCCGCCAACGTACCACCGGACCTTGCGCCGGATCGTTATTCCGGTAATAATTACGAGGCTTGTTGATGGGCAATCCCTTCCCCAAATCACGCATATACTCATCATTCAGCGTATAGGGCGAATACTCGGAATGGCCGGTGATGAAGAATTCCCGTCCGCCACGAGCCATCGCCATATAGACGCCGGATTCCTCGCTCTCGGACAATAAGGTGAGCTCGGGCACCTTCATGATATCCTCTCGGCGAATCTCGGTATGACGGCTATGAGGCACGAAGAACTCGTCATCGAACCCCCGGAAGATCGGAACAAACGGTTCCCGGAGCGAATGACGGAAGACTCCGAACATCTTGGCCGGCAAATCATATTTAGGCACCCCATAGAAATGGTATAGCCCCGCTTGCGCCGCCCAGCAGATATAGAGCGTGGAGGTAACATGCGTACGGGCCCAATCGAATATCTGCGTGATCTCCTCCCAATAACTAACTTCCTCGAAAGGCATCTGCTCCACGGGAGCGCCCGTCACGATCATCCCGTCGTAGAAATCATCCGCCATCTCATCGAAATCCTTATAAAATTCCTGCATATGCTCGATGGGCGTATTCTTCGGCGTATGTCCCTTGATCTTCATGAAATCAAGTTCCACTTGCAGGGGTGTATTACTGAGGAGGCGAACCAAGTCCGTCTCGGTCGTTATCTTAAGGGGCATCAAATTCAATACGACTACCCGAAGGGGGCGGATATCCTGCTCCGACGCACGCAAGGAATCCATCACGAAGATATGTTCCTTCTTCAGCAGCTCGATAGCCGGTAAGTTCTTTTGTAAATTTAATGGCATTTTCTATCTCTGATTTTATATGAGCGCAAAGATAATGAGAATTTTCTCATTATCGCTTATACTTCGCCACCATGATCACGGGGTTATCCTCCTCGTGCATACCCGCGGCGATCTCCTTTAACTTGCCTTTGAGGTGTCCTTCTTGATAGGCCTCGACAAGTTCGGGGGTATTTATCCGCCACGTGAAGGCGATCTCGTCGTTATTGAAGACCGTGAGGTCGAAAATCTCGTCCACGAGGTTGGCGATCGGTACCTCTTTCGTGAAATCATCGTTATACAGGACATACTCAGATACTTCCTTTGTCTCCCTATCGTACACCAAATCGGTTCTCATCAACCGATAGTAGGTATCCATCATCGCCAAGTTCAACTCTTTCTTTACGGTCTGCATAAAACAATAGCGATCCGTAACCACACCCGGGAAAAGAAAGATCTCCGGGCTCATGGATTGAATAGAGGGAGTCCTTACGATAAAGGGCTTTAATCCATCAGCGGGCGAATAGGTGTAGACCGTGTCGCAAGATGGCTCCGTAAGTAGCCAACGATCCCCGTAAGGGACGATACAAGGGTTATTAACCATACCTATGCCCTTTTCGTCGAACAATACTTGCGACACCTTTTTCTCAAAAGGGATCTCTATCTCTTTCGAGACGCTCCCGTCTTGCTTGGATATGAGCTGGAACAGATTTCTAGGCTCCAAGTCCTCCTCCTTGGTCGTGAAAT
>ENA-UESK01001127-UESK01001127.1-human-gut-metagenome-genome-assembly--contig:-NODE-1127-length-10982-cov-3.968730_pt1 | contig 10982 bp, 6 predicted proteins | sample MGYA00243006_ERZ508007 | MGnify/ENA primary metagenome ERZ508007 (study PRJEB26167, sample SAMN06115452) | human gut metagenome | host: Homo sapiens | place: China:Jiangsu | collected 2015-08-21... | reverse complement strand
TACGCAACCAGTATAACAGGTGAGCAGGAAGTTGCGGAGGAGATCGTTCAGGACTTGTTTTATGTATTCTGGAAAGAAAGAGAATCTCTTCCAATCTTACGTTCCATCAAGAACTACCTTTATGGAGCTACCCGGAACCGGTCCTTACAATATCTGGAGCATCGGGAAGTACGATACCGATACCGGAATACGGTTTTAGCCGGAGAGAATCCGGAATCCGAATCGTATACCCCGCAAGATCAACTTGAGTACAAAGAATTGCAATCCTTGGTCAACCGGGCATTAGGTAAATTGCCCGAACGCCGCCTCCGGATCTTTCGGATGCACCGTTTCGAAGGAATGAAATACGCGGAGATAGCCTCCAGCCTCTCATTGTCCATAAAGACAGTAGAAGCGGAAATGACCAAGGCACTACAAACACTAAGAAAAGAAATCGAGAATTATACCTAACAGTTATGAATCAAATAGAAAAAAATAAATCGAAGACAGACCAAGCATGGGAACAATTATACACTCGCTTGGAGCAAGACGGGTTGCTGGATAAGCCAATTTCCGGTACACAAATCCCATACCGGATCGGACTTATGAAATGGGCCGCCGCTATCATTATACTTTGCGTATCGGTAGCTACAGCTATTTTCCTTGGACAAGAACGGACACCGGAGACCACTCTGCTCACCCTGCATAATAACGAGGCTTCCACCACCTTGGTCACGACTTTGGAAGACGGGTCTATCGTTTATCTGGCCGATAACAGCCAGTTAAGCTATCCGGAACATTTCCAAAGAGAAAAAAGAGAGGTGTCTCTACTAGGAAACGCCCTTTTTGATGTAAGCGGGAATAAGGAACGTCCTTTCCTAATCGAGACAGAGCAGGCCCGGATCGAGGTATTGGGAACCTCATTCAATATCAAAAGCTCGGATAAAAGCGCCTTTGAATTGGCCGTTCGCCGGGGATTAGTGAAAGTGACACTCAAGAAGAACGGAGAACAAACGCTGGTAAAGGCCGGTCAAACCGTATCCTTATTCTCCAACCGTTTACAAGTAGCTCCGACTCAAGATAACGAACAATTTTCCGATTACACCCGCCGTATCCAGTTTAAGGATGAGCGCTTAGGAGATATCTTGCATGTAATTAATCTGGAGTATCCGATGATGCCATTGAAGACAACGGCTGATTTAGAGAATAGACGGCTGACCGTTAGTTTCTATAATAACTCACCCGCGACGATGGCTGAACTGATCTGCGCGGCGTTAAAACTAAAATGTACGCAACAAAATAATATATGGATGATTTCCGAACCTTGAGACAGCTGATCGTAGGATGGTTGCTGTTATTCGTAGCTCTCATCCCTATGAATGCCCAGAATGGTAACGTACTGGGACAGGTCATACGATTGCCTAAATCAAAAGGAAATATCTACCAATTGCTGGGACTCGTCACGGAACGTTCCGGCTATCTTTTTATATACGACAGTAAGATTATCGATAATGAACAAACAACATCGATAAAAGGTGGAGATTATACGATACAAGAAGCTATATACGCTATTACCGGTAATAAAAATCTGGCGATCCGTACGATAGAGAACCATCTCTTGCTTTATCTGCCAGAGAGTCCCTCCGCTCCTAAAAGCGCATCCGTAACTCCCGATTCCATACAAACCTATTTCTCGATAGAAGGTTCTTTACAGGATCAATATACCCATGAGCCAATCGCGTTCGGATCGGTAGGAATCGGCGAGGCCGCTATCGGCACCATCACCAACCAGAATGGAGAGTTCCGATTGAAATTACCGGACTCACTCCGATTATCCAAGGTACGTTTCTCTCATATCGGCTATCTTCCCCAAGAGATAGATGGTCGGGAGTTAATAGATAAACATACCGTCTTATCCCTAGAGCCTAAAGTAATCTCCATCCAAGAAGTTATCGTGCGTCTAACCAATCCGAAACGCTTATTACAGGAGATGCTGGACGAGAGGAGAAGCAATTATTCCCAGCACCCGATTTACCTTACCACATTTTACAGAGAAGGCGTTGAACGTAAAAAAGGACTCGTAGGACTGACCGAGGCTGTTTTTAAGGTATATAAGGCATCTTACCACAGCAATGCCTTGGCCGATCAAGTGAAACTACTAAAGATGCGCCGCATCAGTAACGAGCAGGAAAAGGACACGTTGATCACAAAAATGAAGTCGGGTATCTACTCCTGCCTTGTCTTGGATTTGATGAAACAGTTACCGGAGTTTCTGGATCCTAGCCCGGATTCACCCTATACATACGCCCATACCGACATCACGGTAGTGGATGATCGACTTGCTAACGTCATCTCTTTCGAGCAACGAAAGAGTATCAATGAACCGCTTTATCGGGGACAGATATATATCGACATGGAAAATAATGCCTTATTAAGGGTGGACTTTGAGGTCAATCCCCAATATATCGAGCAAGCGGCCGGCATGTTCGTCGAGAGAAAAAGCAGGAATTTACGGATCACGCCCCAGAAAGTAGCCTATACGGTATCTTACAAGCAATGGAATGGCACCTACTACATTAACCATATCCGGGGAGATCTGCATTTTAAAATGAAAAAAAGAAGACAACTTTTTAACGCAAATATTTTACATACTTTGTTCGAAATGTTTACCTGTAAGATAGATACAGCCAATGTGAACCGCTTCTCACGCATTGAATCCCTTCCCACCCGCACGGTTTTCTCGGATACTCACTTCAACTATGACGAGGGTTTCTGGGGAGATTTTAACGTAATATTACCCGAAGACAAACTGAATGAGGCTATTAGCAGAATCACCTCAAAGATAGAGGAAACGAACTACTAATCCCCTAAAAATCATAAAGAGAGCCTTTTCGCAAAGGCTCTCTTTATAGGTTTTTAATAGGTATTAGTCTTTAAGGCAAAAAGATTGTTTAGGTTATCTGCATGCAAAGATGGGCTAATTAATATAATTGAGCAAATAAAAAAAGATATTGTACAACACATTTTTTTAAGTTTATCGAAATTTCTTTGCAGCTTGTGTTACTTTTTAACAATTACAGACTCCAATAGATCATCTGATGGATGCTACCTCGATAGACTCCTTTCACGTCCGCCAACACGGCATGTTCGTTCGTGATCGACATGAAGTAGGACTCATCCAGCTTCAAATAAGTCGTATGAGCGACAGCTACCACTACCGCGTCATATTTCTTCCCGGGCCTCTCTACTAACCGGATACCGTACTCTTGCAATACTTCCAAAGGGGAAGCGAACGGATCCATCACATCGACCTCGGCTCCGAAGTCCTTAAACTCATTGATAATATCGGCTACTTTCGAGTTACGTATATCCGATACGTTTTCCTTAAAAGTCATACCCATCACCAACACATGCGCTCCTAGGATATTTTTCCCCTGCGAGATAATCTTTTTCACGACCTTCTTTCCGATATACCGTCCCATGGAATCGTTCACGTAGCGACCGGAGTTGATCATCTTCGTGTGATATTGCAATTCTTTGGCTTTATGCACCAGATAGTAAGGATCTACCCCTATACAATGCCCACCTACCAATCCGGGAGAGAAAGGCAGGAAATTCCATTTCGTTCCGGCGGCTTTCAAGACATCAAACGTATTTACCCCCATTCGATCGAAAATAATGGAAAGCTCGTTCATAAGGGCTATATTCACGTCACGCTGGGTATTCTCGATAATCTTGGCGGCTTCGGCTACCTTGATACTAGGCGCACGGTGCAACCCCGCTTGAACGACCAGCTTATAGACTTCCGATATCGTTTCCAAAGCTTCGGCATCGCAGCCGGAAACGATCTTCACGGTATTTACCAAGGTATGTACCTTATCACCCGGATTGATTCGTTCCGGTGAATATCCAACCTTAAAGTCCTCTCCTACTCTCAACCCTGAAACCTCCTCCAAGATCGGGATGCAATCCTCTTCCGTACATCCCGGATATACGGTAGATTCGTATACTACATAATCGCCTCGTTTAAGGACTTTGCCTACCGTGCGAGTCGCACCCAACAAAGGGGATAGATCCGGCTCGTTATGGCTGTCTATCGGGGTAGGAACAGCTATCACGTAAAAAGAAGCCTCCCTTAGCTTCTCTATAGAAGAAGTAAATGTGATGTCCTTATGTTCAAATACCTCAGAGGAAAGCTCACCACACGGATCTATACCGTTCCGAAGCTTGTCCAAGCGATCCTCGTTGATATCAAATCCGATAACGGAAACATGTTTAGCGAATTCCATCGCGATAGGAAGCCCGACATATCCTAGTCCGATTAGGGCAAGTTTTGTTTGTTTATCTAGTAACTTTGTATACATCTTATTATTTCATCATTCTACTTAAAAAGTCCGGATGCCGACGAGTATCCCAAACAGACAAGATTGTATGCAAATGTAGCAATCTTCAGTTTACCTAACGGAATAAAGGACGTTTTATTTCATAAAGAAGGTCCCTTATCTCGTTTCCAAAATAAGGGACCTTGTCTTCTAAGTATAAATATGTTTCTTTTACTGCAAACGGCGGATACCTATAGCCTTGTTATATTGGGCTAAAGAAGCCTTTTGCTGATACCAAGTCTGGATCAAGCTACTGTAAGACTGAATCCATGACAATTGGGCGGAGAGCACATCCAAGATCGGTAGTTTACCCTCGTTGTAGCTGAAGGTATTCAAATCAAGGTTCTCGGCAATCTTACAAGCCTCTTCCGCGACGGTAATTTGTTTCGTATACTCGGTTAGGCTTGTCCATGCGTTCGCTACCTCTTGAGCGATCTTATCACGCGTATTGTCCAAGGCGTATTCCTTACTACGAAGGATGGCCTTCTGGGAATTTACCTCCTTGAAACGGGCTCCCCAACGGAACAAAGGTATCTTCAAGGAAGCGAAGACGGCCGGAGTCCACAACTGGTCCGAACCTTTCACGTTCAACATCGGCGTACCCCAAGTACCTTGAAAACCGATCGCCAAAGACGGGTTATATTTCGCCTTCGACAAATTGATCTGTCTCTTTTGATACTCTATGTTCAACTCGGAAATAGCGTAGTCCGGACGATTCCGAAGAGCTACATCCTCTCCTACTTGCAACGGCAAGGCCAGATAGGTCGTAATGGAATCTTCCACCTCGATCGGGTCTAACGGAGACACACCCATCAATGAGTTCAGGTTCTGTAACGCGATCTGATATTCCTTATAAGCCGAGCTTTTATTCAATTCCGCTTCTTTCAAGCGGGACTCCACTTGCAATAAATCGGTCTTGCTGATCTGGCCGTCATTGAAACGGATCGTCAACACGTTCGCCAACTCCCCGACAATGTCTACATACTGGCACATCACATCGTACATACCTTTACGTGCGGCGGCCGTCCAATAGTTCAAATCGGCGGAATAAACGATATTATCCGTTGTCAATTCTTCCGCTTGCTCGGTGATCTTGCCTTGTACCTGAGCTGCCTTATAGTTATTATAGATCTGTCCGCCGGCATAGATGGGCTGGCTCACCGTAGCGCCTAGGCTATACGTATTATGGTCCATCTCTACGGACATGCCCGGTCCGAAATCCAAATCATATTTATTGATACGGTACTGATAACTGCCGGAGAAGTCCACCGAAGGGAAGAAACCGGTCTTAGCGGCCTTGATCGCATGCTGCATAGCGATACGCTCCTCAGAGCTTTGCTTGATCTGACGGCTGTATTCAAGGACCCGTTCCTTATATTCCACAGCCGATAGCCGGGCGTCTTGCGCTTTAGCGGACAAGGCACCCAACAATAAACAACCTATGATTATTTTATTTCTCATACCTTTTACTCTGATTTAATCTTAAAGAAAACACAATAAGTAACCGGAAGCACGAAGATCGTCAAGATCGTAGATACGAACAGACCACCCATGATGGTAGCCGCCATACCGGCGAACATAGCGTCACCCAACAACGGCAACATACCTAAGATCGTCGTACCGGAAGCCATCGTCACCGGAACGATACGGGTTTTCGTTGCCTCTATCACGGCATTCACCGGAGACAAGCCCGCGTTCAATTGCAAACCGATCTCGTCCACCAGCACGATCGCATTCTTGATATTCATACCGATCAAGCCCAACAGACCCAGCATAGCAAAGAAGTCGAGAGACTTACCGAACACCAACAATCCCAATACCACACCAATGAAGATCAACGGCAGCATCGCCATGATCAATACCGGTTTCCGGTAATATTTCGGGAATAAGAATAACAAGGTGACATAAATCAAACCGAACATCAACGGGATATTAGCGGCGATCGCCTTATTACCTTTATCTTGCTCGGATTGCTCACCGAAATACGTCATCTTATATCCTTCCGGCACCTGAATCTTCTCCTGTACCTCTTTCCACAAATGACTGAAAGCAGCCATCGTATTGGCGCCACGCTTCGGCTCACACTGCATAAGCATACACGGCTCACGGTTGAATCGTCTCACTACGTTAAACTCATAATCCAGCGAGAAATCATCGATCACCTGCTCCACTTTTACCGAACGGCCTTTAGCGCTATAAACCGGCAAAGTCTTTATATCATTCAGACTGATAGAATCCTTATCCGCATCTTTCAGTAAGATCGGCATAAACACGTCGCCCTCACGATACTCACCCAAAGGTACGCCATTCGTAGCCGAACGCAAGGAATAAGCCACCTGCTGACGGGTAATACCCAGACGCAAACCTTTCTCTTGGGAATATAGCGGCTTCCATACCGGAACCTTGTTACCCCAACTATTGCGAACCTCCATCACCTGATCATAATTCCGGGCGATCTCCTGCGCCCTTTGCGTCAAGGCAACCAACGTGTCTACGTTATCGCCGATAAAACCGATCTCGATCGCCGCATCCGGAACCGGAGACAAGGCGAACAAAGCCGAACGGGTCAATATATTCGGATAGTTAGCGACCATATAATCGTAGAACTTACCCTCTTCCGCTTGCGCATCCTCCGGATCTTGTGTCTCGATCAACACATTGGCGAAGTTTGGCTTCGGACCGATAGAAGAACTGGCCAAGTAATAACGTACCGGCGAACCTCCCAAGGTAAACGAGTATGATTTGATATTCTCATTCTTGCTGAGATATTCCTCCTCTATCTTCTTCACGTTCGTCTCCACGTCGTAGATGCTATATCCTTCCGGGAAGATCAAGTCCGCACGGAAATAAGGCTTGCTCATGATCGGGAAGAAACTCTGCGGCATGATGCTCATCACGAACAAGGAAAGGAATAACGTAGCTACCACGGTAGAGATCGTTACATATCTACGCTTGATCAAACGGCCCAATACCGACTCAAATTTATGATACAGCTTCGTATCGTACGGGTCTTTGCTCTCACCCGGTTTCGCCTCTTTCAAGATAAAATTACCGAAGGTAGTCGTTTGCGTCAAGGCCAAGACCCAGCTTAATCCCAAGGATACCGCCAATACGATAAACAACGGTTTCACGATCTCGGCCACGGATGCCGGTGCCAAGTACATCGGCAAGAAAGAACATACGGCGATAAAGGTAGCGCCCAACAACGCCCACTGCGGTTTCGTCGCGCCATCGATCAACGCCTGATAACGGGAAAGTCCCCGCTTGATACCGACTTGGGCATTATCCGTTACCACGATAGCGTTATCCACCAACATACCCATAGCGATAATAAAGGCCGCCAACGAGGTTCGGTTCAAGCCGACACCCCAGATCAACATGATCAATAAGGTACCACCTACCGAGAACAACAACGAACTACCGACCAACATACCGGCACGGGACCCCATCACGATAAAGATAATCACGATAACGATCAATAACGACTCGATCAAGTTCAAGATAAAACCGTTGTTCGCCTCATCCGCGATCTTGTTCTCCGGATAGATCGTTTTCAGGTCCATACCCACCGGGAACAGCTGCTCCATCTCCGCTAAATGATCCGCCACGGCGTTACCCACGGCAACCACATCGTCTTTCGAACCGGTAGCGACACCGATACCGATGGCACGCTTACCGTCCACACGCATCAGGTTCGAGGGAGGGTCCATATAACCACGCTCTACCGTAGCGATATCTCCCAAACGAACCTCACCGCCACTTTTCGTCACGATCAATTGGTCCCGGATATCTTGTATATCCTTATACGTACCTTCCGCACGCAAACGCAATTGATAATTACCTGTATTGATATCTCCCGTATTCACCAACAAGTTCTGCGTTTGCATCACCTGCTGGATAGCGTTCGGGTCGATACCTAGGTTAGCCAGTTTCGGGATAGAGATCTTTACGTTGACAACTTGTGTCTGTTCACCGAATAGGTAGACCTTCTGTACACCCGGTACAGGAGATAGCTCCGTCTTGATCTTTTGCGCCCAATTACGCAGGTCGTCGTAAGTATATCCCTCATCGGCCGTCAAGGCATAATAAATTCCGAATACGTCACCGAAGTCATCACTAACGGATATCGAGGAGGCGCCAGACGGAAGGCGGGGCTGTATATTCGCCACCTTACGACGCAACTCGTCCCACTTGACCGGCATATAATCCGGAGACAAGGTAGGCTGCAACTCAATAGAAATCTTGGACATACCGAAATAAGACTCAGATTTGATCTGGAACACATCCGACATAGCCTGAATCTCCCGTTCGATCGGCTCAGTCACCAGCTTCTCCACCTCCTGAGGTGTCGCTCCCGGATATTGGGTAACCAAAACCGCTTGCTTGATTACGAAGGGAGAATCTTCCTTCTTCGGCAATTTAAAGAAAGAATATATACCTCCTATCAGCATGACCGCTAGGAAAAAGTATATAATCTTCTGATTCTCTAAGGAATATTTTGGAATATTCATTGTTTATCTCTTAATCTGTTAATACTTTTACCTGTTGTCCATCCACCAAACGAGTGGCTCCGGCTGAGACAACCTGTTCGCCGGGTCGCAAGCCATCCGTTACGATCACGCCATCCTTGCCGATCAGCATAGACTCGGTAATCTTGCGACGCTCAACCTTTTGAGACTGCCCATTATAAACAAACACATACTTATCGCTATTGGCATCGTCAGCCACGACAGCGGCTAGCGGAACCAATACGGCGCCTTGCGTGAAACTCTCGCTATCCACGTTCAAGATCACACGGCAAGAGAAACCTACGGCTACCTTATATTTCTCTAAATTAAAGTTCGGATCGTCGATATACAGATATACGGGAACGCCGGAACCATCCGGAGAGGCTTCCACGTATTCTTTCACCTTCGCCTTGAAGCGAACGCCCTTGTAATTATCGAATTCCACATAAACAGAATAAGGAGAAGAGAAGTAATTGATATTACTCTCCGGCATCGTAAACACGACCTGTAACTTATTCGGGTTGATCAAGCAAACGATTCCTTGTCCGGCCTGTACCTTCTGGTAATTCTCCACATATTTCTTCTGGATAAATCCATCGAACGGCGCACGAAGCTTTGTCTGGTTCAATGTGTTTTGCGCATACTCGAAAGCCGCCTTGGCATTTGAGTAAGAGGCTTCCGTAGACTCATACTCTTGCTTGGAGATAGCTTGCTTGGACAATAACTTCTTCGCACGTTGCAATTGCGCCTCAGCGGTCTGGAAAGACGCTTTCTTCGCCTCATATTCCCATTTAAAGTCCAGCGGATCGATCTCGGCCACGATCTGTCCCGTACGGACCTTCTGGCCTTCATCCACGTTTAATGAGATCAGCGGGCCGGACATCTTAAACGCCAAATCACTGAATTGATCGGGCGATACCACTCCACTGAATGATTTCTCAACCATGTTCAGAGAAGTAACGTCCGCCAATTTAACTGGACGAGGACCTTGCTCCTTAACGGGAGGTTGACTACAGGAAACCAATGCTGCCAAAACAAACACAGGGAATAATTTTCCTTTCATGATAACTTGCATTTTGTTATTTAATTATGATTTCTTTTTCTTCACAGTAAATATAAAACATTCTCGCCTAGAGATTGTTGAGCATAACGTGCCTTAAAAAGACCAACTACCATCATTCACGTATGCTTCCATCGGATTTTCTATCGAATCAGGCAAAGAAGGGAAAAAATCAATTCCGGTAACCTTCTCAACGCTATCGATAGGGATCATCATCGATTTCAACGGAGTCTTTCCATAGTCTTTATTATCAAACAGAAAACCTACCCCTTCCGGTTTACCGTTCGTTATCGTACAGATTACCTTATAAAAGGTCTTCGGGATTCCCACCCGATTCTTGCCTAACCGTTTCAGGTCGTCCGTGATCACCGGGCCGGTCACGATCAACAAAGAGCCATTCTCTTTCGCCCACAAACGAGCCTGCTCTTCCAGATCTTTCCAGATACCTCGGTTCAAGCCGGGCTTTTGCGGACAGATATTACTTAGGTAGAACGATTCCCGCATGGCCTTGGCGGACCATTTCATATCGCCGGCAGGCGCCATATGTCCCCGGTCATAGCCGGAACGGGTATAGTCCTCGTTCGTGGCGGTAGCCCCTTTCACCATGGGGTCCGAGACGAACTTATTAGACCGCTCGTTCTTCTTACTTGTCGCCTCTTTCGAGGTCAGTTCATAGGCTACCCAATTGGCGATCTTATAATCGGAATTATAAGAAACCGTATAGCCCTCATGCTTTATAACCTGCTCTTTTTGTTTATTCTTTAGTCTCGGTATCTCAGCTCCCTCTTGAAAAGTATAAGCGGTGGTCTCTTTCTTTGGGTTCGTCGTTTGCTTGTTTTTCGTCGCTTGTGCGGCTTTCTTACCCGATGTTCCGGAGCCGCCCTTGTCCGAGATCTTCGGACGGACTATTGCCTCCGCCCGATCCTGTTTCTTCTCTACAAGCCGTGTCTTGGATACCGGATAAAACCAGTTATATATGAATAATACACCGATAAAACAAACAACTACCGCAAAAACGCCAAGAAGCATCTTCTTTACAGAGGACATGAATGA
>ENA-UESK01001114-UESK01001114.1-human-gut-metagenome-genome-assembly--contig:-NODE-1114-length-11026-cov-10.972418_pt1 | contig 11026 bp, 7 predicted proteins | sample MGYA00243006_ERZ508007 | MGnify/ENA primary metagenome ERZ508007 (study PRJEB26167, sample SAMN06115452) | human gut metagenome | host: Homo sapiens | place: China:Jiangsu | collected 2015-08-21... | reverse complement strand
ATTTCTCCATAGAGTCACCCCAATTATCCCATAGCTTTGCACAAAGGAATCAAGGCTTTTTCTTTGATTATATAACGCGTTGCAGATACTTTATCTGCAACCTATCTGCCACAGTATCTGCAACGCTCCAACTATTTGTCAATTAGCGCATTACACGCGTTTCGTTGCAGGTGGCAGATGTTTTTATGTTTTTCAACTTTATAGTAGACAAAAAACTCTCATTCATTTCTGCACCTGCTTGAACAAGATTCACCTCTGTGTCCTCCGCGTCCTCTGTGGTGAACAAATGCATAACCGCAAAGCAATTACTTAGTATGCTGCTTCACATACTCCGATGGCAGACAACCGACATACTTCTTGAAACTGGTAGAGAAGTAAGAAGAAGATCCGAAGCCTACCATTCCGCTAATCTCCGAAATGGAGTAGCGCCCTTCAAGCAACAATTTACACGCTTTATTAAAACGGATGCGCCGGATAAAGTTGGCAGGCGGTTCACCGGATATGGAATTCATCTTGAGATACAGTGACGAACGGCTCATACAAAGCTGGCTGGCCAACTCATCAGAGGTGAAGTCTTCATTACTGATATTTTCTTCTACCACCTGAATAGCTTTGCTCATGAATTCCTCATCCAGATTATTCGAAGTCATTTTAGCAGTATCTATATCAATCGTATTCGAATAATAGTGTTTCAACCGCTGGCGTGCTTTCAGTTGATTAGCAATTTTTCCTTTCAATAAATGAATCGAGAATGGTTTGGCAATGTAATCATCCGCTCCAGCCTGAATGCCTTCCGTCTGTGCATCGACACTTCCTTTGGCAGACAACAGCAGGACGGGAATATGGCAGGTTTGCAGATTTCGTTTAATAAGCTGGCAAAGTTTGATACCGTCAATACCCGGCATCATCACGTCGGAAAGGACAATATCCACACGGTGCTCTTTCATAATAGCCAATGCTTCTTCGCCGTTTCCGGCGGTAAGCGTCACATAGTTCTGCCGGAAATTATCTTTCAGGTAATCCACCATCTCTTTATTGTCATCTACCAACAAGATAGTAGGCCGTTCTTCCTCGCTGCCGACTTCTATCTGATCGTCGTCCGATTTCTCTTCTGAAACCACAGCCGACGCATCACCAGAGAAATATTCATCAGCCACCGGAAGCTCCCGGAGAGAAGCAGATGTTTCGACTTCATGTACCGGCAATTCACGTTCTTTCTCCGTGAAGGCAGCCATATCAGCAGGTAGCGTGACTTTAAATTCGGTATATTGAGCAGGTTCGCTTGCTACGGTAATAGTGCCGTGATGCTTTTCTACCAGCATCTTCACCAATGACAATCCGATACCCGTCCCCTTTCGCTGACCGTCTACCTGATAGAAACGTTCGAAAATGCGGGTTAGCTGTTCCGGAGACATACCGATTCCGCTATCTCTTACCGTGAAACCATAGGTATCTCCCTCTGTCCATAAGGAAAGCGAAATACTTCCGCCATCCGGTGTAAACTTAAAGGCGTTAGACAGCAGGTTCATCAAGATGGTCTCTACATACGTCCGGTCCGCAGGAAACAATCGTCCTTCCAGATCGGATTTTATATGAAAGCTGATAGCACGTTTCTGCGCATTTTCTTTAAACAGGGCAAAAGCATCTTGCAACAGTTCTTCCACATTTACCTGCGCAACATGAATAGGCATTGCACCTGCTTCAGCTTTACGGAAATCCAGTAACTGGTTGACAATGTGCAACAACTTACGACCGTTCTTATAAACGTAATCTAGTTTCTGTTGTACCGGAGTACCTTTCAGATTACTCTGCCCCAAGAGTTCCTCCAACGGAGCCAGTATCAGACTCAACGGAGTACGCAACTCATGAGACATATTCATGTAAAAACGTACTTTCTCCTGACTGATTTCTTCTATCTTGTTTCGTTCTATCTGTTCGATCCGGACTTGCATCTTCATTTTGGCACGGGCAATAAAGAAATAGATCACAAAGACGAGAAGCCCTAAAGAAAAGAAAATGAAAAGTGTCTTTGCCCACCAAGTCTGATACCACATCGGAATGATATGCACAAAAAATTCAGTGGTCGCCTCGCTCCACTTTCCATTGTTGTTACATGCCTTCACCTTAAACACATACTCACCGGGCGGAAGATTAGAATAACTCGCCCGTGCAAAGGAAACATGACGGGAGTAGTTCCACTCGGTTTCAAAGCCTTCCAATTTGTAAACGAACTGATTCCGCTTGCCAGCCAAATAGTTGATAACGGCAAACCGGATATTAAAAAGTTTCTGATCGGAAGGGAACGACATACCCAGCATCCGCCCTTGCTCGTCCTGATAATAACGCACCCGTTCACTTTTCATATCCGTAATCACCTGATTTAAGACAACGGCTCCTGTTACCACCGCATCCGGGGAATATGGATTATCACCCAATTCGTATGGCTTGAAATAGGCAACGCCCCCAAGAGACCCCAGGAAGAATGTACCATCGTGCGCTTTGCAAGCTCCGAAATAGTTAAACTGATCGTGAGGCAATCCGTCCTGCTTTGAATAGTTGAGGAAAGTACCCTCCTCCGTATTGAAGCAAGCCAGTCCCTTGTTAGTTGTCAACCATAAACGCCCCCGTTCATCTTCCAGTATATTATAAATAAAGTCGTTTGGCAAACCGTCTTTCATCGTATAGTGTTTCCAGGCAGTCGGTGCTCCTTCCTTATAGCAATATAATCCTGTGGAAGAACCAATCCAGATTTCATGACGGCTATCCTCCTGTACACAGAAAGCCTGTATCAACCCATGCAGATAAGCCGAAGAGGAAAGATGCAGTTCTTCCAGTTTCCCGCCGGCATACAAAAACAGGCTCTCTTCCGTACCGATCCAGATTCTTCCTTTGGAATCACGGAACAACGTATATATCAATACATTCTCCAACTTTTTATGCTTTTTAGCCAACGGATGCTGCGAAAGTTCGCCGGTCTGTTTGTCGAAAAGGTAAAGCCCGCTCATGCCGCCTACCCAAAGTGTTCCATCCGTTCCGTCCAATAAGGAGTAACAACTGTTAGTCAGGGAAGTAGAATGGGGAAAGGAATATGTTTCTATCCTGCCACTCTGATGATGCAGACGACTCATTCCCCCTCCATGAGTGCCGATATAGACACTTCCATCCTTGTCCGTCCATATACATTTTATATTGTCCGACTTTAAAGCATTGGCGGAAGTACCCGTCCGGTAATATGAAAAGACTCCGGTTTTCCGGTTATAATAATTTAATCCGCCGTCGTTCGTGCCGATCCAGAGATTGCCATTATCCGGGTCTTCGGCAATACAGCTCACCGTGTTATCACTTAACGAATTCCTCCAGGCGGAATGTTGCAAGCGTCCGAATGCCGGAGCGAGAGGATGATAATAATTAAGCCCGCCGTAAAATGTACCGATCCACATTCCCCCTTGATTATCTTTCAAGATAGAACGGATGGAATTATGGCCCAAGGTAGTCGGATCTTCAGGAGAAAAACGACAGATACGGAAAGTTCCCGTCTCCGGTTCAAGGATAAGCAAACCTTCCATGGTTCCTATCCAAACCCTTCCTTTATCATCTCCGGACAATGTCCTGACCGAGTTCGTAAGGAAATAAGCAGCAGTATTTTGCTTGTTATAATGATGTTTTATTTGAAAGTTGTTATCCACACAATACACCCCGTTTGTCAATGAAGCCAGCCAACAGTTGCCGGTTTTGTCGTCATAGAGCATATCGGAGATGGTTTCTCCTTTCAACTGGAGAAGAAGCCGGGTCACGTTTTCGTTGCGTACATAATAGAAATAGACACCTTCCGAAGTTCCCAACAGGAAACCGTCATTCATCCGGCGCTTTATAATACGAAACGAAGCGGGAACCTTCATACCAGTTCAGTCCGTCTATGGTGCCTACCCAAATCTTATTATTATGATCTTGTGTCAGAGCGAGCACAGTATTTTGCGACAACCCGTCATCCACGGATAATCGCTTAAAATGAATGAAGCTGTCGGCGGCCGATACAGCCAAAGGAAAAAATAAGATGCAAACGGTTAATCCGAATAGGTACTTAAATAGCAAATGCCGGTCTTTCATGAGCTAATATTGAAGAATTTATCGTAAAGATAAGTATTTTCAATTCAATCTGATAAATGAATCCCGTTTTTTAACTCATATAAAGGACCGGTATCAGCTCAAAACAGGACAACCGCGCCAAAGTCCGACAGTTATGAATTCATATTTTAGACGCGGTTGCCCTGAACTTTAATTTTTTTACGGTTTCTCTTCAAGTTAGTAAGACGGATTTTCTGATTTTTCTTTCAGATCTTTATAACGTTTCAAGGCTTCCAGATAATAATAATCGGCATAATTGAGCGGAGTATCAATTTCACTGTCGTGCGGGAAACTACCAACCGAATGTAACAGGACGAAACCATGATTTTCTCCTTCTTGGGCCAAATAATCATCAGAGGATAACTGTTTCAGGATATGCTCCGCATAACGGAAATATTCTTCCCCTTGTTTCTTGTCGCCATAACCACTCAACTCCAGCAATGCAGAAGCTGTTACGGCAGCCGCAGAAGCATCCCGCGGTTCATTCGGAATATTAGGAGCATCATAATCCCAATAAGGTACATAGTCATTTTCGGACGGACGGTGATCGATAATGAACCGCGCTATTTTATGAGCGGCATCCAGATAGTTCTGCTGCTTGGTGAAGCGATAACACATGGTATATCCATACACTCCCCAAGCCTGTCCACGCGCCCAAGCGGAAGAATCGGCATATCCCTGAAAGGTTCCTTTCGACTCTACTTCACCGCTATCCGCCAGATAACTTACCACATGATAGGAAGTCATGTCCTCCCGGAAGTGATTCTTCAACGTTTTGTTAGCATGAGAGATGGCTATTTCACGATATTTCGGATTATTGGTTTGCTCCGAAGCCCAGAACAACATTTCAAGGTTCATCATATTATCAATAATCACCGGATAACTCCAATCACCGAAATCCCACGAACGAATCAGTCCAACTTCCGGACGAAAACGGGAGCACAAGCTTTCTGAAGAATGAATCAGAATCAAACTGTCCGTTGGCTCCGGTTTCAAACGGATGCCCTGCCCATAACTGCAAAACATCATAAAACCCAAATCGTGATTACCTGTATAATATTGCATATCCTGCAGACGGTTCGTATATTTACGCGCCTCTTTTGCGAGAGCCTCATCACCGGTCAACTCGTATGCCAGCCACATAGAACCGGGATAGAAACCACTCGTCCAATCTGTGGGGTGCTCCAGTCTGTACTTTCCTTCTTTGATAGAACGGGGAAAACAGGCGGTATCCGGTTCATTCTTCAATTGTTCTGCCATATAGAGCAACTGATGTCCCGCTGTTTTCACTGCATGGTCGAACCATTCCATCTCATTTCCTTTTGAAGCATCGCAAGCAGTCAGGAGCGCCATACTCCCTACCGCCAGTAAAAGTTTGTTTTTCATTGTTCCACTTTATTTTGTTACTGTATTCTATTACTGGCAACAAAGTTAGAGCAAGTCGCAGACAAACCCTTTGCAAATCTATTTTTTCATTTTTGTTTCTATTTCTACGGACTTTGATTTTGTCCAAAAGTGTTTTGTTTTTATCTTTTATAGAAAAACAGGCACGGATTTTACCAAATAAGCTGTTGTCAGGCATAACCAAACAACTATGCAGCCTTTTGCAAAATCCGTGCCTCCACCAAAAAGTACGCGCTCTTCTATCTCACAATATCTTCCGGAAATTTAGCCGGCATTTCCACCCTCTTCCAGGTTTCATAATACCAGGTGTTCAACTCATTTCCATTCAAATCATTCTTGATAAAATATTTCAGATGGAGATAATCATTGTCTTTAATCTCAAATTCCAAAATATTGTCCTGATTGTCCAGCATCGGGAGATGAATGTTCTTCTCGATACTTTCCTTATAAGAATCGTCCGTGAGTTGTTTATAAGTACCATATCCAGTAATAATTGCATCCGCACCGGGAATAATGGTAAAGTTTACGATTTGTCCGTCATCACTCAATACTTTAAATGTATTACTGGGTTTCAACGCTCCCGGAACATCGGGAGACTCGGATACATAATGGCAGAGCTGCCAAATACCTTTCAAATCGGCCGCTTTGAATTTGGTTTTCTTCTGGGCCGTCGCACCTGTTACCGCTAACAACATTATTGAAAGCATGGTAAAGAAATAGAGCTTTTTCATTGTTGTATTATTTTAGTTAACACTCTCGAATGCGTATTTCCAAATATAAAGATTTATTTTGAGAATACAGCAATTCAAAGCATAAAAAAACTCGCATAACCTGAAGATTATGCGAGTTTTACATAAATATACCGAAATATTAGAAATCAGCATTTCTTGGTGTACGCGGGAACGGTATCACGTCACGGATATTCGCCATACCTGTTACAAACAATAACAGACGTTCGAACCCTAATCCGAAACCGGAGTGAGGACAAGTACCGAACTTACGGGTATCCAGATACCACCACATATCCTTCATCGGGATATGCATTTCTTCAATACGGGTCATCAGCTTGTTATAGTCGGCTTCACGTTCGGAACCACCGATAATTTCACCAATTTTCGGGAAAAGAACGTCCATGGCACGTACAGTCTTACCGTCTTCGTTCTGCTTCATATAGAAGGCTTTGATTTCCTTCGGATAGTCAGTCAGAATCACCGGACGTTTGAAGTGTTCTTCCACTAAGAAACGTTCGTGTTCGGAAGCCAGGTCCACGCCCCAGTAAACCGGGAATTCGAACTTATGTCCTTTTGCAACAGCTTCTTCAAGAATCTTGATACCGTCTGTATAAGGCAAACGTACGAAATCATCTTTCAATACACCTTGTAGACGTTCAATCAAGCCTTTGTCGAACATATCGTTCAGGAACTTCACATCATCCGCACAGTTATCCAACGCCCATTTCACACAATATTTGATGAACTCTTCTGCCAAGTCCATGTTGTCTGTAATGTCGTTGAAAGCCACTTCCGGCTCAATCATCCAGAACTCTGCCAAGTGGCGGGGAGTGTTGGAGTTTTCGGCACGGAACGTAGGACCGAATGTGTAGATAGCTCCCAAAGCAGTAGCCGCCAACTCACCTTCCAGCTGACCGGAAACAGTCAGACTTGCCTGCTTACCGAAGAAATCATCTTCATAAGAGATAGAACCTCTCTCGTCTTTCTTCAAGTCATACAGGTTCATCGTAGTCACCTGGAACATCTGTCCGGCACCTTCACAATCGGAAGCCGTAATGATCGGCGTATGGAAATAGAAGAAGCCCTTTTCATGGAAGAACTTGTGAATAGCAATCGCCATGTTGTGACGAATGCGGAACACTGCACCGAATGTATTGGTACGCGGACGCAAGTGAGCAATCTCGCGCAAGAATTCCATAGAGTGGCCTTTCTTCTGTAATGGATATGTATTATCGCAAGTACCCAGCACTTCGATTTCACGAGCCTGTACTTCCACTTTCTGTCCGGAACCCACTGATTCTACCATTTCTCCGTTCACGCTGATACAAGCGCCGGTAGTAATCAGTTTCAGCATCTCTTCATCGAAATTAGCCAAATCTACTACGATCTGCAAATTATTTATTGTAGAACCGTCATTCAGTGCGATAAAGTTTACTTGTTTGCTACCTCTACGGGTGCGAACCCATCCTTTCACATTGACCATAGCGCCAATATCTGTGCGCTTCAACAGGTCAACAATTTTTGTTCTACCAATCTTTTCCATTTAACTTTTTCTTTTTAGATACAAGAAGACGAGGTTTCAAATGCAAGATGAATTCTTTCCTGCTTTCTTTCCCCGTCCTCTGTCAAGTTGTTATTTATTGACTTATTACTCAAACGAACCCATGCGGAGGTAGTTTACTTCTGCTTCCGACAGGTAACGCCAGTCTCCGCGACGCAAACCTTTTTTGGTCAGTCCGGCGAAGAACACACGGTCGAGTTTTACTACTTTATAACCCAGTGATTCGAAAATACGGCGAACGATACGGTTCTTACCGGAGTGAATTTCGATACCTACCTGGTCTTTCTTGAAATCATCTGTATAGCTGATCGCATCTGCATGGATTTCGCCATCTTCCAACTGGATACCAGCTGCAATCTGCTCCATATCTGCTTTAGTCAGGTTCTTGTCCAGATGAACATGATAAATTTTCTTCTTCAGGAATTTCGGGTGTGTCAGCTTGGAAGCCAGATCACCGTCATTCGTCAGCAAGAGTACACCAGTCGTGTTACGGTCAAGACGTCCTACGGGATAGATACGTTCGTTGCAAGCACCTTTCACTAAATCCATTACTGTACGGCGTTCCTGTGGATCATCCGATGTAGTAACCGTATCTTTCGGCTTATTCAACAATACATATACCTTACGTTCGATGCTTACCGGTTCATCGTGGAACTTAACCACATCCGAACGCTTGATCTTTGTACCCAATTCCGTTACTACTTCACCGTTTACAGAAACCACACCTGCTGTGATAAACTCATCAGCCTCGCGACGTGAACAAACACCGGCATTAGCCAGGAACTTATTCAGACGGATCGGTTCATTCGGATCAACAAACTGTTCCTTGTACTCGATCTGTTTCTTTACGCTATACTTAGCATTCGGATCATAATCGCCGGTACGCGGACGAGGACGATAGCCTCCTTGTGAACGGTCATTGTTGTATCTCGGACGGTAACCTCCCCCACCGCCGTTATTGCTGCGATAGCCGCCACCTTCGCCGTTATTAAAACGGGGACGATACGGACGGTCACCACCTTCACGGTTGTAAGAAGGACGTTGAGGACGGTCGCCACCTTCGCCGTTATTAAAGCGGGGACGGTAAGGACGGTCGCCACCTTCACGATTGTAAGAAGGACGTTGAGGACGATCACCACCTTCGCCGCTATTGAAACGGGGACGTTGAGGACGGTCATAAGAACCACCTTCACGGTTGTAGGAAGGACGTTGAGGACGATCATAAGAACCACCTTCGCGGTTGTAAGGACGTTGCGGACGGTCGCCTCCTTCATTATTGTTATTGAAGCGAGGACGATACGGACGATCGCCACCTTCACGATTGTAAGAAGGACGTTGAGGACGATCGCCATAAGAGCGGTCACCATACGAACGCTGCGGGCGTTCGCCTCCTTCATTGTTGGCATTAAATCGCGGGCGATACGGGCGATCCCCGCCTTCACGGTTGTAAGAAGGACGATACGGACGTTCTCCACCTTCTCTGTTGTAAGACCTGTTACCATCACGGCCGGCACCTGTATTCTCTTCATTGAAAGAATTTTCGCGCCATTCTTCGTTTTCTGTGCTCATTTTTTTATTCGAATAAAATTAGACTTTGGCCTCACGGCCTATTTAAAAACACGTTTATTATATAAGTAAACAATTAAAGCCCCGTATATGTATGGGGAGTGATTGCTCTTAACTCTTTTTTAATATCTTCGCTTACATTCAATTCTTCGATAAACTCTTTAATAGAACTTTCTGTAATAGCCTGATTGGTCCGGGTTAAAGCTTTCAAAGCTTCATACGGATGCGGATAAGCCTCACGGCGCAGAATAGTTTGAATAGCTTCTGCCACTACGCTCCAACAGTTATCCAAGTCACGATAGATAGCTGGTTCGTTCAGCAACAGTTTACGCAATCCCTTCAAAGAACTCTGAATAGCAATCACGATATGACCGAAAGGTACACCGACATTACGCAACACCGTTGAATCTGTCAAGTCACGCTGCAAACGGGAAACAGGAAGCTTCACAGCCAAATGTTCCAGAATAGACGTTGCTATGCCCAAGTTACCTTCCGCATTTTCAAAGTCAATCGGATTCACTTTATGCGGCATGGCGCTCGAACCTACTTCTCCGGCTTTGATCTTCTGCTTGAAGTACTCCATAGAGATGTACTGCCAGAAGTCACGATTCATATCCACCATGATAGTATTGATACGCTTCATAGCATCAAAAACAGCAGAGAGGTTATCATAGTTCGAAATCTGCGTTGTATATTCTTCGCGTTCCAATCCCAGTTTTTCTGCAACAAACCGATTACCGAATTGTTTCCAGTCATATTGAGGATAAGCTACATGATGCGCATTGTAATTTCCGGTAGCACCACCAAACTTAGCGGTAATCGGACATGCCTTCAGCATAGCCAGCTGACGTTCGAGACGGTAAACAAATACCATCACTTCTTTACCCAGACGGGTAGGAGAAGCCGGCTGACCGTGAGTTTTGGCAAGCATCGGAATGTTAGCCCATTCTGTCGCATAGGTTTTCAACTGTGCAATCAGCTCTTCAATCAACGGGTAATAAACCCGCTCCAATGCCTCTTTGATAGAAAGAGGAACAGACGTATTGTTAATATCCTGAGAAGTCAGTCCGAAGTGGATAAACTCTTTATAGTCATCCATTCCGCCCATTTTGTCAAACTCTTCTTTCAGGAAGTATTCTACGGCTTTCACGTCGTGGTTAGTTACACTTTCGATATCTTTAATGCGCTGTGCGTCTGCTTCAGAGAAGTTACGGTAGATATTCCGTAAAGTTTCGTACACATTGCTATCGATTCCTTTTAATTGCGGCAAAGGGAGTTCGCACAAGGTGATAAAGTATTCCACCTCTACCTGTACACGGTATTTAATCAGTGCAAATTCAGAGAAATAAGCTGCCAAAGCTTTAGTTTTGCCTCTATATCGACCATCAATCGGAGATATGGCCGTTAATACATCAAGTTCCATACGTTTTCTTAGATAATTATCAGACTGCAAAATTAACTCTTTTTCCTGAGTTATAGAGCAAAAGGATAGAGAAAGTTTGTATAAAAGCGGTAAGAAATAAAAAAAGCCTCACGAATTTCTTCGTAAGACTCTGTTTTATAGTGGGCGTTGACGGATTCGAACCGCCGACCCTCTGCTTGTAAGGCAGATGCTCTGAACCAGCTGAGCTAAACGCCC
>ENA-UESK01001113-UESK01001113.1-human-gut-metagenome-genome-assembly--contig:-NODE-1113-length-11029-cov-6.218316_pt1 | contig 11029 bp, 10 predicted proteins | sample MGYA00243006_ERZ508007 | MGnify/ENA primary metagenome ERZ508007 (study PRJEB26167, sample SAMN06115452) | human gut metagenome | host: Homo sapiens | place: China:Jiangsu | collected 2015-08-21... | reverse complement strand
TGAGAATAAGAAAACTTGGTTTCCTACAGAGAAACGAGTGGAGATGATCGAGAAACTTTTTGCGGATGATCCCCGGGCGCCGACTGATCCGCGATATCCACGGACTGAAAGGTTCCCAGACGCCGCAGCACCTCCCATGTGGATTTCCCCTCTCTTCCAAATCCCAGCAAAAGTATCTTTTTCCCCCGTACCCAGGGATCAATTTTCTCTATCACAGTCCGTCTCCTCGTCTCCTATGCTTCCTTTGTACACCTTTCCCTGACAAATTTTTCCCAGGGTTCAGGCACCAGATTGCTGCTGTCAAAATAAGCGGAAAACTTATTTTTCTCTGTCTGATACCGCTCATACAGGCCTGTTTCTTTATAATGTTCAAATAAAAGCGGAAGCTTCTTCCCCTCTTTTTCCATCCGCTCAATCGTTAATACAATGGCAGAATTGATCTCATCCCGGCTTCCCACACACTCAAAGGGCTTTTCCTCCTGAATACCCGTAAGCTGATCCAAAAGAGGCTTCATCTCCTCATCCTGCAGCATATTTCTTCCGAAAACCTTCTCCACCTCTTCCTCCGAAAGGAACGGGGACAGGATCAGATATACAAAGAGGCACTTGGGGCAGTATCCGCACCAGCTGTCTGTTTTGCTGCCTGCATTGCAGCTCCTGAAAATAGCATGGTACTGCTTCTGCTGTGCAAAAAAGCGGGCAATCTGAAACTCGCTTAAGGGGCGCAGCATACTGAAATAGTACGCGCTTCCTGGAAGATATTCTGCCTCGTAGCGGTGAAAATCCTCCTCGAATTTAAAACTCTTGGAATACTGATGATTGACCGTACTTCCCTTTACGGTGCTCTCATTTGCACTGGATTCATTTGACAGTGCCACATAGGAAAGTCCGGCCATCCTGGCTGCCATAATGCCTGAAAAAGCTACCAGCGCAGAAAACGGAGTATGGCCGTTTAAATAGCCCTGACGGTTTAATTCCAGCATATTCTGATCCAGCGTACGCTTTACATAAATCACATGATCCTCATCCAGTCCGGCTGCCTCTGTGGTATGGATTGTGGCTCCTCTGGAATTGATAATATAAGCATATACAGGAACGCCTGCGCCCTTTAAAAGTTCCAGGGTCACTGCGGAATCCTTGCCTCCTCCGACAGGAACCAGCACTCCCTTTTCCGAACCGCTGACGGAGGAAAGACGCCCCTGTTTAAAAATAAATTCCGGATCATCACAGACAACATCGGATGCGTCTTCCGTTTCAGATGGCCTGCAGTGGATTTCCATAAAATCCTGAGCATTGGCCTCAGAAATATCATTCACATAGAAAAACTCTCCCAGTCCATTAAAATACAGATCCTTCCACCAGAGAATCTGACGGTCATTTAACACACCTGCTTCCACAATCACCTCCGGTGAGCAGGTAATCTTCCAGTAGCTTACCAGCTCGACCATACCCAGAGAAAAAATCATTTTCCGGAACAGACCGTCCTTCTTCCAGATTTTCCCATCATTTACCGTCTTGGGAAACGTCCAGGTGGGCGCAAAGGAGGATAATCCCTCTATCTCAAAATCATATGTAATCTTATATGTAAATTCTGTTTCTTCTGTCTCATATCCGTGATAATAAAAACGCGGAAATTCCTTCCGAAATTTCTGATATCGTTCCATAAAAACCTCTTTCTGCTGTATGCCTCTGACAAACAGAAGCGTTTTCCGGAATCAAACCCGCCTGTCCCAAGCGGAAATCCGGGGTATACACGGTCAATTATAGTGTGCAAACGGTTATTTTGCAATGAATATTTCCCTGCAAATAACCTCTAAACCATCATGGCTGACAAAACGGCGCTGGCTGCCAGACCGACAGCGGACGCCAGAAGCCCCCCGGCAAGCGTGTACCGGGTCTTCCGAATTCCCACAGACCCGAAATAGATACTCATGCAGTAAAGAACCGTTTCCGTACTTCCCATGAGAATAGAAGCCATCAATCCCACTCTGGACTCCGTGCCGTATTCCTTAAAAAGATCCAAAACCAGGCCTGTTGCCGCAGAATTTGACACCAGACGTACCAGCGCTGTGGGGATAACGGCATGAGGCAGTCCCAGAAAGGAAGCCGGCGCCTTTAACAGTTCTCCAAACGCATCCAAAAGGCCGGAGGAACGCAATATACCTACCGATACCATCAGGCCGATCAGTGTAGGGAAGATCCCCCCTACTGTTTTCACCCCATCCTTTACTCCCCGGATAAAATCATCCAGTACAGGACGTCCGGATAAAATACCAAAACCTACGATATAGAAGATCATAAGAGGCACCATAGCATCTGAGAGAAAAAGCAGAAAAGACATAAAAACCGCCCCACAGGACTTTTATACAGCTTATTCCTGTAAGGCGGTGATTATGTTATATGACGGCTGTCTCCCAATGCCTGGTATTATTCACCTGCCTGAAAAAGCGTCGTAGAATAATACCGGTCTCCGCTGTCCGGCAGCAGTACAACAATGGTTTTTCCTTCATTTTCAGGCCGCTTGGCAGCCTGTAAGGCTGCATACAGCGCTGCGCCGGAAGAAATACCCGTCTGGATCCCCTCTGTTTTAGCCAGCATACGGGCTGTTTCAAAGGGAATTTCATTATCCACGGCAATGATCTCATCATATACCTCTGTATCCAGCACCTCCGGCACAAATCCCGCTCCGATCCCCTGAATCTTATGCGCTCCGGCAGCACCACCTGACAGCACTGGTGAAGCAGCCGGTTCCACTGCTATTACCTGAATGTGCGGATTCTTTTCCTTTAAATATCCTCCGGTTCCTGTAATCGTGCCCCCAGTTCCTACAGAGGCCACAAAAATATCCACCTGTCCCTCTGTGTCTCTCCAGATCTCAGGCCCCGTAGACTCTCTGTGGGCTTTGGGATTTACAGGGTTTACAAACTGGCCTGCAATCATACTTTGAGGAATTTCCTTTGCCAGCTCCTCTGCCTTTTCAATGGCTCCGCTCATTCCCTTGGCGCCTGGCGTAAGAACAAGCTTTGCCCCGTATGCCTTTAATATATTTCTGCGTTCCTCACTCATGGTATCGGGCATGGTTAGGATCACCTGATATCCCTTTGAAGCCGCAATCGCTGCCAGACCAATCCCTGTATTTCCTGAGGTAGGTTCAATGATAACAGAACCTTCTTTTAATAATCCCTTTGCCTCTGCATCCTCTATCATGGCCTTTGCAACACGATCCTTTACACTTCCTGCTGGATTTAAATACTCCAGCTTCAGAAGGAGCCTTGCTTTTAATCCTTCCTTCTTTTCCAGATTTACGGCCTCCATCAAAGGCGTATTTCCCACCAACTCCGTGATTCCGTTTAATATACCTGCCATAAACCTCATCCTTTCCTTTTCGGCGTTCCATCGTTTGGTGCCAGTCTGATTTGGTTGGATTATAGAACCCACCATTCCTTTTGTCAAGGCATACGTGAACCGATCCGTTTGAAGCGGAATATTTATTCTCCAATGTTTTTAACAAAAATCAAAAAAAGATGCCATTTTACCGAAAAATCCGATATAATATAGAAAGATTCTTCCATGTACAAAAAATCATAATGGAGGGGAGTTGTATGATGGCAGATATATGGGATTTTTTTGAAAATATGGATGAACTTGTTTATGTAGCCGATATGGATACCTACGATATGGTATATATGAACCGGCGGGCAATGGCACAATACGCACTTACATCACCTGAACAGTATCAGAACCGCAAATGCTACGAACTGCTCCAGAGCTGTTCTTCTCCCTGTGCCATGTGTACCAACAGCAAGCTCTGCCCCGGAGAATTTTTTGAATGGTCCCGGTATAATCCCATTGTAAAAAGAGCTTATATCCTGAAAGATACCATGGTAATCCGGGACGGCAGAAGATTACGGATTGAAATTACGATCGATATGAACGTCCACCAGCGGGAAAAGCTGACAATTGAGGATCAAACCGATACAGAAGCGCTGATCAACGAGGGGCTTCGCTTTGCGTTAGCCGCAGAAACACCGATCCGTTCTATTGATATCCTGCTTCAATATATGGGACAGAGCTTCAGCGGAGAACGGGCCTACATCTTTGAGCGGAACAGCCAGAATTCCTTTGACAATACCTTTGAATGGTGTTCTGACCAGGTGCTGCCTCAGAAAAATATCCTCATAAATATTCCTGAACAGGACTTAAACAGTTGGGTACAGGCCTTTAATCGAAATGAAAATGTCCTGATTACAGATATTGAAGCAATCCGTACAGCGGATCCAGATGTTTATTCTCTGCTAAAGCCGCAAAACATACACTCTCTGGTTGTCAGTCCCATAATGGATGGACGCCGGCTGATTGGTTTTTATGGAATTGACAATCCACCGCTGGAGCTGATGAGCCATATTTCCTTTACACTGCAGCTCTTCGGCCATTTTATTTCTTCTATTCTAAAGCGGCGGGATCTGGTGGAGCGGCTTGAAAACCTAAGCTTTTATGATCAGCTCACCGGCGCCAAAAACCGTCATTCCATGAACGAGTTTTTAAGCGTCCTCCCAATCAAGACAAGCCTGGGTATTCTGTACGCTGATGTAATGGGCCTAAAACAGATCAATGACACCCAGGGGCATCAGGCCGGCGATCAGACGCTGATCCGATGCTGCCGCTGTCTGATGGAGCATTTTCCTAAAAATACCGTCTTTCGCGTTGGAGGCGATGAATTTCTGATCCTGTGTGAGAACTGGTCTCAGATGGAATTTGAACACGCAGTAAACTGCCTGAAAAATGATATGATAGAGGGCGTGTCCTTTATGGCTGTCGGCTCCGTGTGGCTTCCATGCTGTGATGAAAATGTAGAAAAATACATTTCAGATGCGGACAGCCGGATGTATGAAAATAAAAGAGCCTACTACCAGTCCAAGGGTCACGACCGCAGAAAGCGCAGGGAGTAAGGCATAAAAAATGAGCCGCTGTCGGAAAAATAATCTCCGCAACGGCTTTTTTATAATATAACAGTAAACACGTCAGGCTGCGCGCTTAGTGGATCGCATCCTGGTAGAACTCATATGCCTCTTTATCGGTAAAGCCTTCATGAACGATCTTACGAATCGCTGCACTCATCTCTACCGGATGATTGGACTGGAAGATATTTCTTCCCATATCAAGACCTCTTGCTCCTCCCTGAATGGATCTGTAAGCCAGTGTCATAGCTTCATCCTCAGGAAGCTTCTTTCCTCCTGCAACCACGATCGGAACAGGGCAGGCAGCTACAACTTCCTCAAAGTTATCGCAGTAGTAGGATTTTACGATGTTTGCTCCCAGCTCAGCAACTATACGGGTAGCCAGCTTAAAGAAACGATCGGTACGCTCCATCTGCTTTCCTACTGCAACAACGCCCATCACAGGGATTGAATACTGCTGGCCCAGATTTACCGCTTTGGAAAGATTGTCCAGACTGGACAGCTGTCCGTCTGCGCCTACGAAAGTCTGAATCGCCAGACAGTCTGCATTCATTCTGCAGGCTTCTGCAGCGTCTACTGCCAGTACCTCATGGGAAAGATCATCATTGAGCATGGAGGAACCGGAAGTAGCTCTGAGTGCAACACCCTTTCCGCCGATCAGCGCCGGATCTACACAGCTTCTGAGTGCCCCTCTGGTACCCATCAGCACATCAATGTTAGGAATGAGCTTTGGAATGATAAGATCCAGTCTCTCCAGGCCTGCTGTGGAACCCATAAAATAGCCATGGTCAAATGCGAACATTACCGTATTGCCGCTTTTCGCATCAAAAATATTGGACATATGTTTTTTCATGCCCCAGTCCAGCGCATTTGCACCTTTTACATAAAATCCTTCCTGGTTGGCAAATGGAGCGTCCAGATGATAATTTTTTGCAACTTTTACACCTTCAAGATCTGCCATAATATTACTCTCCTGTCTTTGTTCATCTTTTTGGGGTTCAATCCAGATTCCATCGAATCTGCAATGCCAGACCGGACTGTGACATCCGGCCTGACTGGCGGTTCGTATTCTTTAGAAATCGTAATCAGCTACGTTATCTTTGTTGAAAATCAGTCTTTCCGGCATCAGCACAACACCATTGTTCTCCGGTGCAGTTTCTGCGCCTTCTACCAGACAGTCATTCGGCATTACCTCAACCTCACCAATCTCAGGGATGTTGATCTTATCGCCGACTTTTACAGTATTTCCAGCTGCCAGGTAAGCGGTCAGGTAGCAGCCCATAGCGCCCTGTACGCCGCAGTCCCACAGACCCCACTGCTCGATCACGTCTGCTTCACAGTAATCCTTGATAGACATTGGGGATGCAAAACCGGTGATCGTTACATCATTCTTGGTCAGACCCTTGTTCTGTGCTGCCTTACACTGTCCCGGAAGAGCAGTAGAGTCATTACAGATGATCAGATCGATATCGCTGTGTGCCTCAAGAATGGATGCTCCGATGGAAACAGCCTTCTCTGCATCCTGCTCAGAATAGTAGTTATCTGGAGCAACATTCTCCCAGTTCGGGAAGTTTTCTTTAATATAAGCCTCTCCGGCTACCTGCCAGGAGTTCTGATCAGCTACAGTTGCCTGAGAATAGTGCCAGCAGTATTTAATTGTATCTTTCTCAGGATCCTTGCCTCTCTTTGTCAGGGAATCTGCTCCCATATCTACCAGCATCTGGCCCAGAATATCAGGAGTACCCTGAGATACCATCAGGCTGCGGGCTGTGTCGGAAACATCAGAATCCCAAGTTCCTACGGTTACACCGCTGGAAATCGCATCTGTAAGAGCAGAATCCAAACCAGTAACATCTACAGAAGAAATACAGATTCCGTCTACACCGGATGCAATGGCATTATTGATTACCTGAACCTGATCTGCAACGGATGCATTAGAGGAACCCTGATAATCTACGGTAAAGCCCCACTTCTCAGCATACTTCTGCGCACCGTTGTTAGCGGATTCAAAGAATGCGTTTCCAGTCAGTTTCGGAACGAATGCAACGGTCAGTCCTTCAACGGATTTTACATCACCGGATGATTCAGCAGACTCTTCTGCTTTTGCTTCCGTTTCTTCTTTGGCTTCGGTCTCTGCCTTTGCCTCAGTTTCTGTCTTCGCCTCAGTCTCTGCCGGTGCTTCTGCCGGCTTGGAGCCGCATGCGCTTAAGGAAGCTACCATGGAAGCTGCAAGTGCCATTGCTATCAGTTTCTTCTTCATAAATAAAATCCTCCTTTTTGTTATGCATCTGCTGCATATGATCTTTGTTTGTAACGTTTTAGAACCGCCGTCTTTATTTTAATGGAGCATTCCATTAAGATACTATTTTTTGTCCTTCTGGTGAAGGGCAGCTACTACCTTTGGATTGGTCAAAAGAGACCGGCCGATTACAACTACCAGAAGAAGCAGGCCAACCGGAATATCCAGATACTGCTGCGGGACCTTAAAGCAAAGGGGAAGTCCAAACTTTAATACGCCGATTACCACAGCTGCCAAAGCTGTTCCTACTACAGAGCCTTTGCCGCCGGTAGAAAGCGTGCCGCCCAGAACTACGGCTGTAATGATTGGAAGAGTAAATGTCACACCGATATCTGATTTAGCCGTTCCAATATAGGAAGTCAGGATGATTCCCGCGATCGCTGCGCTGATGCCGGACAGAATATATGTAGTCATGGTGATCAGCCGGGTATTGATACCAGAAAACTCTGCCGCATCTTTATTCACACCGATCAGGAAAACCATACGCCCGTACTTGGTCTTATTCAGAAGTACATAGGCGATCACTGCCAGCACCAGGAAGATAATAACCTGACACGGAATGACTCCGAACAGTTTAAATTTGGAAATCTGCAGAAAGCTGTCCGGAAATCCGCTGATTCCCTTATAACTCTCAGTCGCAGATAAATTCGATACCAGAAGCGCCACACCTGTAAACAGGAAGCTGCCTCCTAACGTCACTACCATTGGCTGTACGCCGCAATACGCTACAAAATAACCAGAAAGAGCGCCGCATACACCTGCAACAACAACAGCCAAAGCTACAGCCGCCCAGATGTTCATGCCCCCATCCTGCCATGCCACACCCAGAACAATAGAGGATAAACCTACAATGGAGCCTGCCTGGATATCAATTCCGCCTGTGATCATAACAAAGGTCACGAACAGGGAAATGATACAGATAGAAATAATGTCATTTAAACTGCCAAACAGTACTCTTGGCATTAAAAACTTGGGATTCTTTGTCGCAAATATCACAATTTCAGCAAACAAAATCAGCAGCAGAACAAATTCCCAGCTCGTAAAAAACTTTTTTGCCTTTTCAGGAAAAGTGGTTTTCATACTTTCTGATCTCCTTTCTGCCCTGCGTTACTTTTTGCCTTATTGGTTCTGGCCTTTAAAATCTCATGACGGTTCTTAACAATCCCATGGTTCTGAGCCACTGTCGTTACCACCACGATCACGATCAGCATAATACCGGTAATGGTATTGTCATAATCAGATGAAAAGCCCAAAAATACAAGGATACGGCTGATCGAGGACATGATGATCGCACCGATTGCTGCTCCGAAAAGGCTTCCCTGGCCTCCCGTCAATGCAACACCGCCCAATACACAGGCTGCAATCGCCTTCATTTCATAGTTGTTTCCTGCGGTTGGTGTGATAAAACCGATACGGGAAGCATATACCATACCCGCTACAGCTGCCATAATGCCGCAAATCACATATGCCAGAATCTTAGTCTGAACCGTAGGGATACCTACCAGCGTAGCACCGGAGATATTGTCACCCACAGCAGTGAAATATCTTCCTTTTCTTGTCTTTGTCACAATGTAATTGGCAATCAATACCAGCACAATTGTCACTGCATAAAACAGGGTAAGCTCTTCTGCGATCTTAATATTGGAAGCTTTGGTAAAGGATGCCGGCAGGTTCTCTACCCACGCACCGCCGGTATATACATAGATCAATCCTCGTACCACACCATTGACACCCAGTGTAAAAATCAGGGAAGGAATATTTAATATGGAAACACCAAAGCCATTTACCAGTCCGATCACTGCTCCGACAGAAACGGCTGCCAGTACGGCTGTTACCACACTTCCTCCATCCCGCAGGATCGTCGCGCCGACAGCGGCACTCATTCCCAGAGTCGCACCAATGGATACGTCAATCTCTCCTGTCAGGATCACAAAAGCAATTCCTACCGCCAGAAGCGTAAATACGACCGAATCATTTAAACAGTTCAGCAGACTGGCAGGCTGCCAGAAATCCTTATTCACCAGGCCTACCAGCAGGATCAGCAGCACCAGGAAAAGCAAGCTTCCTGCTTCGCGGGCCTTCATCATTTTCTTTACTCTATTCATGTCAGCCCTCTCCTTCTTCTTTTACATCAAACGATGCATTCATCAGTGTGTTCTGATCGATTTCCGACTTTGACAGCGTTCTTGTCACATGCCCCTGGAACATGACAACCGCCCGGTCAGACAGTTCAATAATCTCTTCCATATCCGAAGAAATCAGCATGATCGCCACGCCTTTTTTCTTCAGTTCCAGGATAATCGAATATACATCACCTCTGGCTGCTGCGTCAATACCACGGGTCGGTTCATCTAAGATTACCAGCTTAGGAAGAGAGGAAAGGCATCGCCCAATCACTACCTTCTGCTGATTTCCACCCGAAAGGCTGCCGCAGGACTGCTCCTGTCCGGTTACCTTTGTCCTGAAATCATCAATATATTTCTGAGTGATTTCCTGCTCTTTCTTCTTATTAAGAAACACCTTTCCCATCGCGATATTAAACAGCAGAGAGGATGTCGTGTTGGCTGCTACGCTGCTCATTCCAAACACACCGTTCTGCCGGCGATCCTCAGGTACATAGTTAATACCTGCCGCAATCACATCTCTGGTCGAAAGCCCTTTTACATCCTTTCCCTCCAGAAGCACTTTTCCTGAAAGTGGTTTTTCCCGGCCAAAAATCGTAGTTGCCAGTTCCGTCCGGCCTGCTCCGACCAATCCGGCCACACCCAGGATCTCTCCTGGATAAACCTCAAAATTGATATCCTCAAATCCATAACCCGAAAAATGCTCCAGCTTTAAAACAGGCTTTAAATTTGTATAATCAATCGTAATCTCTTCTGTTTCGCGCTTCTCTACCTCTTCCATATTAGGAGGCAAAAGCCCCTTCACCAGCATCTCTCTTGTAAAATCACCAATGGGTCCCTTCAGTGTGATCACGCCGTCCCGCATGATCGCCACATGAGTACCAATGGTAAATACCTCTGCCATGCGATGAGTGATATAAATAATGCCGATCCCGCGGCTTTTAAGATCTGTCACTACCTTAAATAATGCTTCCACCTCATCAAAGGTCAGCGCCGATGTAGGCTCGTCCAAAATCAGCACCTTGGCATTTCTCATCATACCTCTGAGAAGCTCTACGATCTGCTGCTCTGCAATAGACAAACTCAGCGCCTTTCTGCTAAGATCCAGATTCCAGCCGATATCTTTTACAATTTTTACCAGACGGCTGTGCAGCTCCGACTTCACTCCGGTAAACCCGATAAGGATGTTTTCCTCTACTGTCATATTAGGAAACAGCATGGGCTCCTGAGGAACCATGTAAATTCCCTTTTGAAGGGAAACAACGGGCTTAAAACTGGAAATGCGTTCTCCGTCTATGTAAAGCTCGCCCTGATCCGGCTGATAGATTCCCATAATAATCTTCATGAGAGTCGATTTTCCGGCTCCGTTTCCGCCGATCAGCGTCAAAACCTCTCCTCTTCCAACACTTAAATCAATTCCCTTCAGCACTACGTTCAGACCAAATCTCTTTGTGATCCCGCGTACAGAAAGCAATTCTTGTCCTGTCTGTTCCTGGACGGTCTGGCTCATGTCAATCCCCTCTCCGATTTTGTATTTTTGTTTGACTCTCAAACAATTTTACCACATACTCAGTATAATCATATCGCCCATGTTTGTCAAGTTGTTTCTATTTTTTAATATTTAAAATGCATAATACTATTGATTTTTT
>ENA-UESK01001102-UESK01001102.1-human-gut-metagenome-genome-assembly--contig:-NODE-1102-length-11094-cov-3.264137_pt1 | contig 11094 bp, 6 predicted proteins | sample MGYA00243006_ERZ508007 | MGnify/ENA primary metagenome ERZ508007 (study PRJEB26167, sample SAMN06115452) | human gut metagenome | host: Homo sapiens | place: China:Jiangsu | collected 2015-08-21... | reverse complement strand
GTTTGTTCATTTTGCAAATTCGAAAAACAAATTGCAAAATTATTATGAATCCATGGTTAAACATTTCACTTAGCGACACTGTCGCCGATTGCGACAACACGATGTCACATTCGCTTTGTGGCGGTAATCGAGGAAAATCGGAATAATCCTTGATGCCGGCACTTATAATTTGGAGATATTAAAAACAACAGAAAACTCTAAAAACAAATAGTAATGAAACGGAAAATTATGATTCTGACGATAGCCTTTTTATCGTCGGTGCTAATGTGTGCCAATGTATTTGCCGCAGCATCCGGGCGTTGTGGAGATTCAATAACATGGACTCTCGACGATTCAGGCAACCTCACGTTGTCAGGAAGTGGCGAAATGTGGAACTATGGCATTGTCACTTCGCCTTTTAAGGATTATGGAATAAAAACGGTGACAATCGGAGATGGCATTACGAGCATCGGGGATTATGCTTTCTACAGTTGCCGTGGCTTGACCGAACTGACATTGCCTAACAGCGTGACGAGCATCGGGTGGTATGCTTTCCAGGGTTGTACTGGCTTGACCGAACTTACATTGCCCAACAGCGTGACGAGCATCGGGGGTTGTGCTTTCGAAGGTTGCAACGGCTTGACCGAACTGACATTGCCAAACACCTTGGAGCGCATCGTGGCTTCTGCTTTCCGAGGCTGCAGCGGCTTGACCGAACTGACATTGCCAAACAGCGTGTGGAGCATTGGGGAATATGCTTTCCAGGGTTGCAGCGGCTTGACCGAACTGACATTGCCGAGCAGCGTGACGCGCATCGGGAAAAATGCTTTTTCCGATTGCAGCGGCTTGGAAAAGATAATATCGTTGGCTGAAATTCCGCCAGTGTGTGGCTCCGGCGGAGTGTTTTACGGTGTCAATAAAACTAACTGCGAATTGATTGTTCCAGTTATATCTGTCATCGCCTATAAGCTGGCGGAAGTCTGGAATGAATTCAGCAACATAAGTGGGTTCTCCGGAGTGGAAGACACCGTGGCTGACGGCAACACAATCAGAGTGATAGGCAATCAGATTGAAATCAGCGGATATTTTACATCGGTAGAGGTCTATGGCATCAACGGTGCGCTAATCTACAAAGGAAAAGATAATGTCGTGACCGTTCCGTCGGCCGGAATTTACCTGGTGCATGTGGCTGACAAGACACGGAAGATAGTGGTAGAATAACCGCATCGCGCGTTGACATTGTTTCGTGGCGCATAGCTCGCGTATTCCGTCTTTTTTACGTTGAGTATATATAACCAAAAAGGACTGGCACGGGGTGTCAGTCCTTTTGGTTATAAAAGTATTGCCGCAGGGCAATAGTCAGAATTATTTCTTGCGTTTCTGCTGTTCGCGGAGCATCGCCTCCTGTCGTTTCTGGGCAGCCTCGAGGCGAGCCAAGAATCCGCTCTTCTTGTGCGGTTTCTTGGCGTTTTCAGCCATCTTGGCGCGCACCTTGTCTTCCTTGATGATGAATCGGAAAGCGTATGTCTGAGCGATTGTGATGAGCAGAGAGATGAAGTAGTAGTAGCTCAAACCGGCTCCATAGTCGTTGAAGAACACGAGGAACATCACCGGCATCAGGTACATCATCCACTTCATTCCCGGCATCTGGTTGTTGCTCGGGTTTGCCTGCATGTTGAGGTAGGTGTAGATGATGTTCACACCCGTCATCAGCAAGCAGAAGAGACTCAGATGGTGTCCGAAAATCCAGTTGATGACAGGGATGTTTGCATCCCATTCGAGAATCATGTCGGGCGCCGACAGGTCGGAAGCCCAAAGGAACGACTCTCCGCGCAGCTCGATGCATGACGGCAGGAATGAGAACATAGCCACGTAGACCGGCATTTGCAGAATCAGCGGCAGACATCCGCTCATCGGGTTGGCACCCGCGCGGTTGTAAAGCTCCATCATCTTCTGCTGGCGCTTCATCGCGTTTTCGTTGCCAGGGTATTTATCGTTGATTTCCTTGATGTCGGGAGCGAGCACGCGCATCTTCGCCTGAGAAGAGAAGCTCTTATAGGTGAGCGGGAAGAGCACGAGTTTGATGAAGATTGTGAGCAGCAGGATGATGATTCCGTAGTTCAAGTTCATCGTTCCCAAGAAGTTGAAGATAGGGATGATGATGCAAGTGTTTATCCAGCGGAACATTGACCATCCAAGCGGAATCAGGCGAGTGAGTTCCAAATCCTCATCGGGCGAGATTTTGTCGTCAAACGACGAGAGCAGTTTGTACTCGTTCGGGCCGAGGAAGAAGTTGAACGCCGCCGGTTTCGGATTGTTCACGTTGTATTCAAGCGAGCTGTTGAACGACACGTCTTTGAGGAAGTCGTTGTGCTCCTCGCTGTTCTTGTCGATGACAGCGCTTTTCATAGGAGCGGCTCCGATGAAGTGCTGGTCGGCGATAAGCACGCAAGAGAAGAACTGGTATTTGAACGCTACCCATTTCAAGTTGTTGTTGGTCTTATCCTCGTCGTTGCTTGTCTCGCTGAGGTTCTCCACGTTGTCGCCCGAGAATTTGTAGAACACACCACTGTTGCGTTCCTCGAAAGTCTGACCTTTCTCGTGGCGCATCATCTTCTGGCTCCATTCAAAGTCCATAGTCGACACGTTGGAAGAGATAACGGCAGCCATGTTCTGCTGCACCACCTCCATACGCACGAGATAGCTGTTTTTAGGAAGCGTATATCGGATGCCGAAGTAAACGCCCTTTCCGAAGTCGAGTTTCATCAGCATCGTAGAGTCGTTTTCCTGCACCGGAGTGAAGTTGAACTCCTTGGTGTCGAAACGGTGTGTGTCGGTGTTGATGGCGAAGCCGTAAGAGTTGTGCTTGCTGTCGAAAAGCACGCAGTTGCCATCTTTTCCATGTTGGAAAGCGTTGTATTTCTTCAGCGTAGCCTTCGCTATTTGTCCGCCTTTCGAAGAGAGGTCGAGCGTCAGCAGCTCGTTCTCAAGTTTTACGGTCTTGTTTCCACCGCCAACAAACTGCACGAAGTCGGAGTATTTAGCCACATTTTCGGCGGCGTCGCGCACCTTCTTCATCGCCGCGTTGTAGAGCAGACGGTTGTCGGCCGACGGAGCGTGTTGCAAATCAGAGAGAGCCACGGTCATATTGCCGTCCATCATAACCGAGCCGGTAAGGCTGTCGGAAGCGATGGTGAAACTCACATTGTCGTTTGTCAGCACCATCTTGTCGCCGTCCTGCTTGCCGTATTGGCGCACGATGGTCTTGATGCGGGCAAGCTCGTTGGCGTTGAGGCTGTCGGCAATGTCGGTTGTGGCCTGTTTTGCGTCAGCCTTTTCAGTCTTTTCGGTTGTCGGCTGGTTGCTTTGGTCGTCGCCCGAGTTGAGCATTGAGAATCCGAAGATTACCACACCCATCAGCAACAAGCCGAGAATCGTGTTTTTGTCCATTATTTTATTCTGTTATTTATTTTATTTCTTTTGATTGTCGATGGCGGCTTTCACGAAGCTGAGGAACAGCGGGTTTGGAGAAAGCACCGTGCTGCTGTACTCAGGGTGATACTGTGTGCCGATATACCATTTCTTTTCTGGAATCTCAACGACTTCAACCAAGTGTGTGTCAGGGTTTTCGCCAACACATTTCATGCCGGCGTCCTCAAATTGCTTGCGGAATTCCTCGTTGAATTCAAAGCGGTGGCGATGACGCTCGCTGATGTGTGTTGAGCCGTAAGCCTCAGCCGCTTTCGAACCGGCTTTGAGCACGCAGTCGTATGCGCCCAGACGCATAGTGCCGCCCATGTTGGATATGCTCTTCTGTTCCTCCATAAGGTCGATGACGTTGTAAGGAGTCTGCGGGTTCATCTCGGTGCTGTTTGCATCCTTCAGTCCGAGCACGTTGCGAGCGTACTCAATCACCATGCACTGCATGCCCAGGCAGATGCCGAATGTCGGCTTGTCGTGCTCGCGGCACCATTTAAGCGCAGAGAATTTGCCTTCGATGCCACGCTGACCGAATCCCGGAGCCACAATCACGCCGTCCATGTCCTTGAGCAGTGACTCCACGTTGTCGTCGTTCACCTTCTCGGAGTGGATGCTCACGAGCTTGAGACGGCGGTTGTTGTAGGTGGCTGCTTGGAACAACGCCTCGTTGATTGACTTGTATGCGTCCTGAAGCTCGACATATTTGCCCACAAGACCGATTGTGACAGTCTCTGTGGCATTGTTCATCTTGTCGAGGAAGTTTTTCCACTGACTCATGTCGGGCTCGCCGTCGTATGGAGTGTTGGTGTTTTTCAGGATAATCTCGTCGAGATGCTGGTCGTGCATGCCCATCGGCACCTCGTAGATGCTCGGCATGTCGATGGATTGGATGACAGCGTCGGGCGACACGTTGCAGAACAACGCCACCTTGCGGCGCATTGCTGTCGGGATTTCCTTCTCTGTGCGCAGGATAAGCACGTCGGGCTGGATGCCCACCTCCTGCAGTTGCTTTACAGAGTGTTGCGTAGGCTTCGTCTTCAACTCCTTTGCGGCGTTGAGAAACGGCACATATGTCAAGTGGATGCAGATGCAGTTGGAGCCAAGCTCCCATTTCAGCTGACGCATGCTCTCAAGGAACGGCAGCGACTCGATGTCGCCCACGGTACCGCCGATTTCCGTAATTACGAAATCGTATTTGCCGGTGTTTCCGAGCAATTTCACGTTGCGTTTGATTTCATCGGTGATGTGAGGGATAATCTGCACCGTCTTGCCGAGATAGTCTCCGCGGCGCTCCTTGTCGATGACGCTTTGGTAGATACGTCCGGTGGTGATGTTGTTCGCGCGAGTAGTGTGGACGTTGGTGAAACGCTCATAGTGACCGAGGTCGAGGTCGGCCTCGTGGCCGTCGACAGTCACATAGCATTCGCCATGCTCGTAGGGGTTCAATGTGCCCGGATCGATGTTGATATACGGGTCAAACTTTTGGATAGTCACTCTAAAACCGCGCGAAAGCAGCAATCGCGCCAATGAGGAAGAAATGATTCCTTTTCCAAGCGAAGAAACCACGCCTCCCGTTACGAAGATATATTTCGTTTCCACTCTGATTATTAATTTTTTTGCAAAGATAGTGCAAGGCGAGAGAAAAACAAAATCAAGCTTGCTTGAAATTTTGATTTTCCGAGCCGCAGCCTGTCTTATCCAAAGATAGTGCAAGGCGAGAGAAAAACAAAATCAGGCAGCTTGAAATTTTGATTTTCCGGCTTATGCCTTGTCCAAATCATCGTCGGCCACACGGATGCGGTTGTCGTATGTCAGCATGTCGGCGCGCTGGTAGCAATAGTCGGCTGATGCCAGCGACTGCGAAGGGTCGTAGCGGTTTGACCGGATGTCGAAGATGCCGCACATAAGGTCGTAGAGCAAGTCGTTGGTGAAATATCGGTCGCGGTTGTCGGCGAGAGCCTTCGCCACGGCGGGATGGCGGTCGATGTAACTGTCGGACAGGTATGTCCATAGCGGGATGCGCACCATCTTGAATCCGAGGAAGCGCGGCGACCGTCGCATGTCGGGGATGCCTCCGTGGTCGGAGCAGTAGACCATCGCTTCGAGGTTGAGGCGTTGGCTCGCTTTTTCAAAGGCTTTCTGCAATACGCTGTCAGTGAAGTGGATGGAGTTGCGGTAGCATTCCACATCGCCCAAGTCGGTGCGCAGTCCGTTGGCTTTGGCGTAAGATTCCGGATAGCGGTTCTCATAGTTGAAATGGCTGCCTATCAGGTGCAGCACAACGAAATTGTCGACCGTGGGGTCAATCGTGTCGAGAAAGTCGATGAGTGAAGAGTCATATTGCGCCTCGACCGAACTAAGAGTCCACTCGGCGCGGTCGGCGGTTGAAGCCACGAGAGTTGCCGATGTGTCGTTCATTCCGATATGCCCCTGATTGCTGAACCAGCTTGTGCGGTAGCCTGCTTTGCGCGCGATGTCGATAACCGACACAGAGTCGGAAAACTCACGGTTGTTGTATTGGCTGCGTTCGGTCAAAGCCCGTTCCAGCGCCGGGACGGTCTGCATGGCGCATGAGTATGCGTTGCGGAAAAACGAGAAATGACGCCTGTCGCGGCTCATAGCCGTTTCCCATGGGGTTGTTTCCCACGGCTGGTCGGGTTCGAACGCGCTCATATAGTCGCGGCATGCCGACTCGCCGATCACCAGCAGCACGGTGTGTGGCTTTCCGCCTTCGGCATTGCGCGTCACCGAGAGGTCGCTCAGGCGTTGCTCCATGCCGGTGCGGTAGCGGCGCGAGCCACGGAAGTAGTCGCGCACGTCGATATACAGATTGACCACACCGGTGCGCACAAACAGTCCGTGGCGCGGTTTCCAGATGTAGACGGAGAAATAGGCGAAGACCGCAGCGGTGATGGCATAGAGCCACCATGTGGTGTCGGTAGGCGATGCCGTCTGCCAGTTGGCTGCCACAAGAGCGGCAGTCAAGCCAATAAATCCGGCTACTACAACCACTACTTTCACAATGCCGAGCGACCGCACATATTCGACCGTTTCCGATGCGTATGTGTCGAGCATGGGAATCATTCCTGCATCGTCGATGCATGTGCGGTAAACGGAATAGTAGCCGATATGAGCCAGCGGAATTATCAGAATTGCCGCTTCGGCAAGTCCTGTGACGATGCCTGCTGCCGCTGGCGACAATGCTGCTGTGATGCCTTGCAGAGCCGACAGCCATCCGAAAATATAGATACCGAAAGCGATGTCCATGTGGTTGTCGTAGTCGGGCGACGTCTGCCGGTTGGTTTTGTCATACAAGACGTTGTAGGTGACAATCCACAGCGTGGCAGTCAGCAGTGCGCAGACAGCCGGCAGGGAGAATGAGCTTTGGCGCATGAGCAGCATCGGAATGACAACCTGTACGGCTGCGATGAGGTAGCGCCGCAGTTGCTGGCCTCGGGAGTTGCGTGCCAGTCCCATGTTGAAACGTCGGAAGATGCCGTATCCTACGGCGAAAAGATAGATGGCTATGATTGTTGGAATCATCTCTGCATTGGGGAAAACAAAAGGGTGTGGGAATGCTTAGTTCTCACACCCCTTGGATATCTGTAAAATGGTTTATGAATTGATTTGGTCGATTAGGGCTTGTTCGGCATCCTGCAGTTGTTTGAGCTGTTTTTTCATTCTTGACAGGTCGTTGCCGAGTTGTGCCTGATTCTTTTCTTTGAAAATTTTCTCAGCCTTGTCGGCGTCGTCGGAATATACAGCCATATAGCAGTCGAGCGACTTCTCGATATAGTCGGAAAGGTAGGTCGCGTCGTTTCTGCCCGATGACTCTTTCTGTGCAAGATAGTGGAATGCGATGGCGAGGTCTGACAGGTTGTCGATGCTGAGGTCATCTTTCTGCGAATATAGCTCGGCGGCAGTTTTTGCAACGGCATCGACTTTGCCGTCTTTCATGTTTTTTGCCATTTCGGAGCAAGCCTTGTCGGCATCGGTCTGGCAAGAAGCCATCAGCAGACACACGGCAAGCATTGAAAGAATTGAAAGGATTTTTTTCATTGTTATGTTTTAATTTAAAAGTTCATTGAGTCGGCTACCGCCTGCTGGAATTTCGACAGGTTGGCATTGTAGTTTTTCGCCACGGCATCCATGTTCACCCTTTTTTCTGTGAACCGTGCGCGTGCAGCGTTCGAGTCTTTGCCCACAGCGCTGTTGTAGCAGTCGATGGTTTTCAGCACATAGTCGTAGCGCGTCACGGCATCCGACGACTTGTCGACCAGCTGGTGGTAGATTATCGCCAGGTCGGCAAGGTTTGTAGCCGAGCATGCACTTTTCTGTGCGTATACTTTCGAAGCGGCATCCTCTGCCTTTGAGATATCGCCGGCAATGATGCTGTCGTAGATGGTTGAGCAATTGTCGTCGATCGGACCGGCGAATGCCGCCAAGTTGGCGAGCAGTATGCTGAAAACTAAAAATAATCGTTTCATAATATTCCTCCTTTTGATTTTGCAAAATTACATAAATTTATCTGTTTATGTGGTTTTGACTTGGAAAAACGTGAAAAGATTAATTCCAGTGATGATTTGTTCGCCGCATAGTGGCAGCCTTGTTATGAAGAAATAATAACATTTTGGAAATAAAAAGATAAAACACTTGCATTCTTAATCGTTTTGACATACATTTGCAATGATGAAGAAACCACTTTAAAACAACACGCATAGAGCAGATAAAAATAGACTAAACCAACATAAACAAAATTTTTATGAAAAAACTGTATCTATTCATTATGTTCGCAGTGCTGGCGTCATTGGGATTGGCCAACGCTGCAACTGTGACGGATGTGCTTACCGCCAAATTGTTTACGGCGACAGAAAACTCGTACACGGATTTCTCCAACGTGACAGCCACATCGTCGGCTGTGTATGCCGGCAATTCCGCCAAGTCTAAAACTGGCGCAATTCAGCTGCGCTCAAAGAACAACAACAGCGGAATCGTTACGACGGCTTCTGCCGGAACTGTGAGAAAAATCACTGTAGTTTGGGACGACGCTACAGCCAGTGGGCGCACCATCGATGTGTATGGCAAATCGACAGCCTACTCTTCTGACACCGACCTTTTCGGTTCAGCTGACGTTCAGGGCGTGTTGATTGGCTCGATTGCCAAAGGAAAGTCTGAACTGGTCGTTGAGGGCGATTATCAGTTTATCGGAATCCGTTCCAATTTCGGTGCGATCTATGTGACAAGCATCTCGGTGGAGTGGGAAGCAGGCAGCACTCCTGCGAAGCTCAAGGCTCCGATTATTTCCGGTGTGGAGAACGGCGTTGAGTATAAGTCGGCAAAAGTCGCAATCTCATATCCGGCAGGCGCCACTTCGATGACATGGGCAGTGACCAAGGACGGCGCTGCGTGGAAGGGCGGCGACGCAACGTCGGCAGTTTCGGTCGACGTGACCGAGGACGGCTCTTATGAGGTCAGCGCATCGGCAACCGACGGTACAACAACCAAGACAGCTGAAAACGTTACGTTCACAATCAAGGCTCCGGCAGCTCCGACAGTCGGCTACGAGGCAATGGATGTGGCAAACGTCAAGGAAGGCAACTACATCATTGTCGGCGAGAACGACGGCAAGTTCTACATGATGAAGAACGAAACCTATAGCGTCAACTATGTGGCTGCTACCGAGACCACACTCAATGGCACAGAAAGTTTCTCTTCAGCCAACTTGTTCACAATCAAGAAACAGGGCGAAGGCTACACCATCCAGAGTGCCGACGGCAAGTATGTGACAGTTGAAAAGTCGACCAACGGCACGAAGACATACTACAACCTCCGTGTGGGCAAAGACGCGTCAGATGCGGTTTGGAAATTTGCCGACGCAACGGGTGGCAAGGTTCAGGCTACATACGGCGAGTTCACCAATTTCATGTCGTTTATATGGTATTCGAAGGTTGAACCGGGTGTTCCGGAATTCTCTACGGGCTATCAGGACAGCCATATCCGTCCGGCATTCTACTATGTGGGCGATGTGACACCGGTAGAACCGGAGGCTGTCAAGGTGGCGTCGATTGCTGAATTCTATACAAAAGGTCTGGCTGATTCCGGACCGGAATATGAGTTCACTTGCCCACTGACGGCTACATATCAGTCGGGAAAGAATCTTTATGTTACCGACGGCACCGACGGTATGCTTATCTACGGACAGCCAGACAAAGTCTGCGTGAACGGCTTTGTGCTTGCTCCGGGTGTCAAGGGTAAATTCAGCAATTTCAATGGCACTTATCAACTCACTAATGCCGTTCTCACTGAAATCACCGATAATGGTAAGGGTGTGGCTCCTGAGGAAATGACCATAGATGGAATCACTGCCGAAAAGCAGAACCGCTATGTCGTGATCCGCAACGCGATGCTCGACACGGAAGAAGGTGTCACTACGCTTTTTGACGATACGGGCACCATCGTTGCCTTTGACAAAGGATTTATCGTATTCCCTGCGGATGAAAGCAAAATCTATGACGTGACGGCCATGACGGCGTATTTCAAGGGTCAAGTTCAGGTTTATCCTGTCAACTTCACTGAAATTCCGAAAGATGTAGTTCAGGAGCCGGGCATCGGAATCTCTGGATATCCATTGAATCCGGACTCTGATGAACACATTTATTACGGCGAAGTCGAAGTCTTTGTCATGAAGTCAGACGACGTGGCTTCAATTCATGCCGTAGTGACAAAAGACGGTGTTGAGGTAGACAACGTCACCGCAACAGAGGAGTGGAGGAAAACATATTCGGAAGTGGGCAAGTATCTTATATCTGCCACGGCGACAAACGGCTCTTTGACTTCTGCGCCTATTGAGGCGGAGTTTGAGATTGTGCCGGAACCGGTGATTACCGCTCCTACATTCTCATTGGCTGAGGGCACATACACAGGCACTCAGATTGTTACAATTGAGGGCTATCGCGGCTCGATGATTGTGGGAACTTGCAATGACGACGATGTCTACGACTATTCTCCATGTGACGTGACCCTTGCCGCTCCTGCGACAGGCGAGATTACATATGTGCTGACCGTGCATTCAGAACTCGGTGAGAAGCAGGGCGAGGAGTCGACAGCCACTTATGTAATCAAGGCTGGCGAGCCTGCTGCCGAAGGTGCGTTCCATCTCGTCACTTCCGCTGAAATGCTCAAGGAGGGCGCGAAGGTGATTTTGGTTAGCGAAACCAACGCAATGTCGACAGTGCAGAACGTGAAGAACGCTGCAAAGCAGTACCGTCAGAGCACTACAGTTGTTGTCGACGGCAATGTGGTGCCGTCAGTCGGCACAGACGTGGCTGTGTTTACAGTGGGCAAGGACGGCGACAACTACACATTCTACAACGCAGCGACGAAAACAGAGACTGGCGCCGCTATGCCGGGCTACCTCTGCGCTGTAAGCAACGAGAAAAATGCTCTTGGCGTTGAGTCGACACTCAGCGACAACGGCAAGTGGAGTGTGGAATTTGCCGGCAGCACCGTCAAGATGCTTGCACAAGGAGGATTCACCCGCAATCTGCTCCAATTCAACTATAATGGTTTCCGTTGCTACAATCCGTCGACCACAACCATCGACACCAAATTGTCAATCTATTGCCAAGTGGAGTC
>ENA-UESK01001094-UESK01001094.1-human-gut-metagenome-genome-assembly--contig:-NODE-1094-length-11150-cov-7.532195_pt1 | contig 11150 bp, 3 predicted proteins | sample MGYA00243006_ERZ508007 | MGnify/ENA primary metagenome ERZ508007 (study PRJEB26167, sample SAMN06115452) | human gut metagenome | host: Homo sapiens | place: China:Jiangsu | collected 2015-08-21... | reverse complement strand
TTCGGTAATCGTATTGGTGATTTTATCCAGGAATTCCTTGTCTAGTTTGTTCATAGATTCCGTGATAATGGCCCTTTATTTTCTTCTTTTTCTTCTGGTTCTTCTATCTTTACATATTCTTTTAATACATCATTTATTTTGTATTTTTCTACTAGTTTATTTATTATTTTTACTTTTTCTTCTCCTAGTTTTTGATTGAATAGGGCTTGCTGAAGCTGTGGATATACTTCCACTGTATTCTTATCTTTTAACAATTCAGCATTGTTTTTATACACTTCTAAAAGTTCATAATCATACACTTGAACTGTTTTTTGCGCTTCGGCCTCTTTTTCTTCTTTCTACCATACTTTGACCTCCTTTAGTAAAATTAGACTGCCCCCAAATAAGAGCAGTCTAATTTTAATTATCAATTGATTAGAATTTGTAATTGAATCTTACACCATATTTAATTGATGAATCTTTTCTATTTCCTTCATCTGCTGCTTCCACTTCGAATGTTACTCCCATGTGGTTGGCTTTTTCTATTGTAAGTCCAATTTTACCAGTCAGTTTTCCTTCGCTCTCTTCTGGAGTGATTAGGCTGTAATATCCTTCTCCTCCATTTTTAAGTCTTGCTTTGTTTCCATCATAGTTGTCTCCAAGCTCATATGCATATTTTACATCTGCTGTTACTTTTACTGAGACGTCATTTCCTGCATAGATTCTTTGAGATGCCTTCACTCCAGCTCCTGCCTGTGCGCTTAGATAATCATTATCTTTAATCTGCACTTCAAGTCCGCCTTTGCTTCCAGCGCTTTCTTTGAAGTCATCTATTTTTCCATACTCTAAATCTAAATCAGCATATACATCCAACTGTCTAGAAAGATCTGTATAGATAACCTTTGTAAGTCTGTTGTCAAGTGCTACAGAGTAAGTATTGTACTCTCCTTTATTTTCAAATGTTTCATGAAGATTAAGCTTTCTCTTAGCAATATGTCTGTTGTATCCAAGCTCTATTCTTGACAGCCATGATACTTTATGTTCCTCACTTAGATTTTTAACTCTATGTGCTCCTACTCTTAATGAGTATACATCCTCTTTTGATCCACCATCATCAAAGTCAAACTTCGATCCTGTAAATCCTAATGTATATCCATACTTGCTTCCATACTCTGTTCCTTCCTTCTCTTTCATATAAAGAACTCCCATTACTTTGTAATCATAGTCGTCTATTCCCAATGTAGAATCTTTATAGTTTCCATCAGTATAGATAACGCTGTATTTACTGCTGTCTTTTGTCAGATTATATGAAGATTCAAGTTCATAGAAAGAGTTGTCAAATGCTCTGTTGATATCCTGCATCCTTCCTTGAATAGTTGCATAGATATCTCCTCTTGTTTCAGCTAGCTTCAATGATGTCTCTCTTTCAAACTGGTCTGCTGGAAGTCCTTCCAGATATTCATTCAAGCCTTTCAGAATTTCAGCATCTTTTCCATTTCCACCACTATTTTTAAGAATATTATCCAATCCTTTATCAAGCGCATCAAACTGATCACCTATTGTCAAATCAGCATAAGGCTTCTTAGCAATAACAAGGCTTCCTTTATCTGTTACTTTTGCAATAAACAGAGGTGATGTCACAGGAGTAAGTTTGTTTCCTGTTATTGTTCCCATTGCTGTATTTATAAAGCCTTCTATCTCATATGAAATTCCATTTCCTGTTGCTGCAAAGTTTGGAAGTAGTTTTACTTCTCCACTTACACTATTTGCATTAAATAGAGGTGTTCCTGTTGTTACATCTACATAGGCTCCATTTACTACTATATTTCCTGCTGTTGAAAGTGTTCCTCCAATAGATACATATTTATCATTGATTGTTATTGTTCCATCTGATTCAATTTTTACACTTCCTACTTCCGCTTTGGATACTCCTACATTTGCTCCTGGAGTTCCATTTCCACCTGGAAGAATAACTATATCCCCATAGTTATTTACAGCTCCTGGTCCTTCTATCCCTATTCCATTTTTTAAATAAATAGTTCCACTGTTATTAAATGTTGCACCTTGTCCTATAAGCATTCCAACACCTTCATTAACAGTTATTGTTCCTGCATTTTCTATTCTAGCTCCTGAATATGCTGCCATTCCTACTGTAATCGCTGTACAAGGATCTGGTGCTGATGTACTTCCTAAGATGACATTTCCTCCAACAGCATTTACTGCTACGGCTCCATCTCTTACAAGGATTCCTACTCCTCCACCATCAACATTGATAGTTCCTGTATTTTGAATCCTTGTTTCTGCTCCATCTCCATAGATTCCTACTGAATGATCATAATTTACAGTTATATTTCCTGCATTATTTACTTTAGTTCCGCCAGTTGCATAGATTCCTATTGAATTAAGATGATTTTCTATATTATCGTGATCACCTTTTACATCAGTTTTCCCTACAATTATATCTCCAGTATTATTTACTGTATTTTTTCCACTTGAGAATATTCCTACAGCTGCTGTTCCTAAAGTCATATCAGCATTATTGTTAATTGTTGCTGATTGTCCTGCTGCTTGTTTCAAGAAAATTCCATATCCATTATTTCCTACATTCCAGTTACCTGCTAATGTATTTATAGTTCCAGTTCCATTCAACTTATAGATACCTACTGATCCAGTATCCTTTTCTCCAGTTCCTTTATTTGCTATTGCCAAGTCACCTGTATATGTTACATTTCCATTTCCTTCACTTACTATTCCTATACTTGTATTTGTTCCAACATGTATATCACCTGTGACAGATGTATTTATATTTTTTGCATATACTCCTATAGAATTATTATTTCCAAGTGTTATTCCTGTGGTCATTGTTAAATTGATATTTTCTGTTCCATTACCTGTACCAGTTCCATATATACCAACTCCACTATTACCTACAGTCATAACAGTTCCAGTTTGAGAAATTGATCCTCCATTCAAATCTTTTCCATAGATTCCAATACTATTATTACCAACTGAAATATCTCCTGTAGTTCCATTATATGTCCCTTTATCTATAAATACTCCTATTGATGAATTTGTTAATGAAGCAGCAGAAGCAACTGATATATTTCCATTAACTGCTATTGCACTGCTTTTTCCATATACACCAATATTACTATTTCCTCCTATTACAGATATTCCTCCTGTTACTGTAAGATTAGAGTTTTCTTTTGCCATTACTCCTACCTGATTATTTCCAGAACTTCCTATAGAAATTCCACCAGATACAGTTCCTGTTGATTTATTTAAAACCCTACCAATTGTATAATTTCCTGTCTGTGTAACTGTTGGTATTATTCCTGCTGATGCTACACTATCATAGTAAATTCCTACTGAATATTTTGCTGGAGCAGAAGTTGTCTCAGCAACTCCACTTTGAACCGTAATTGCTGTTGTACCAAATGCAGGAGCTGCATTTTTTACATATGCACCTATTCCACCATTTTTAGCTGTTATACTTGAGCTTCCGCTGGAAGTTACACTTCCTCCATCTGCTACTATTCCTATTTGGTTGTCTGCTGTAATATTTCCTGTGAAAGTCAAGGCAGCACCTTTAGAATACATATATATTCCATCTGTTCCTACTGTGATATTTCCTGTATCAGCTACTGTAACTATTGTTCCAGCTCCTTCAGCGTATACTCCTATACCACCATTTCCAGCTGTAATAGTTGATGTTCCTGCTACAGTGACATTAGAACCACCATTTGCTACTATTCCTATTGCACTCTTAGTTCCACTTGAAGCACCTACTGAAATAGTTCCATCTATTAGAGAATTTGTTCCATTTGCTGCTAACACTCCTATACTTTCATCTCCTAAAGTAATAGTTCCTGCATCAATAGCTGATGTTACTCCCTCAAGAACTACTCCTGTATTTCTTGATCCTGTTGAATTTATATTATTTGATGTAAGTCCAGCTGTTGTCCCTTTAAGATATACTCCTATTCCATCTGTTCCTGTCATTTTCATATTATCATTTTTTACTGATGTAAGAACTCCATTATGATTAGAATAAATTCCTATTCCATTACTTCCTACATTAATAGTTCCAGTATTTATTACATCAGCTACATCTGTAAAGATACCGATAGAAGGAGAAGGGTTAACTCCGTTTGAGATTCCATTTGCATTAATTATTCCACTATTATTTATAGTGACTTTTGCTGTTGGAGCACTTGTTCCTTTTATAGCTGCAAGACCTATTCCACCAGTATGGGCTGTTATTGTTCCACCATTATTTGTTATATTCTTTAGTGTTGTAGTTCCATTATCATATGTTCCAAGAAGTCCTGTTCCCCCTTCACCTATGTTCAAATTTCCAGATGAAATCAAACTTCCATTTGAAGTTGCTGCAAGAGATCCTGAACCAATTGCTGTTATGTTGTTTCCAAGATTAAGAGTTCCTCCATTATTGAATACTCCTATTCCACCACCAGTTCCAAAATTAAATTTAAGATTTCCTGATGTTCCAAGATTAGCTATACCACCATCTATATATACTCCTGTTCCACCATTGCTTATATTTAATGTTGATTCTCCTGTTGTCAATGTAGTTCCGTTTTTTACATATATACCAATTCCACCTTCAGTAATTACAGTTCCATTATGGTTAAGAGTCATTCCAGCTCCGCCTAGATATATTCCCACTCCATTTTTGGCATTTACACTTACATTATTCATAGTGTATGGCCCTGCTATTGTATTGTCAAATAGGACTCCTACTGATGTTCCTGAACTACTATTAGCTCCTGTTGTTATATTTGCTCCATTAAATGTTACTGTACCATCAAGAAGATATGCTCCAACCGAACCCTGTCCTGTTGTTATATTTCCTGATATTACTGTTCCACTTTTAGCTGCAACTCCTACCGCTCCTGTTCCTGTTACATTTACTGCAAAGTCTATCTTGGCATTTTCTCCAAATACTCCTACTCCTCCTGAGCCTATATTTAAAGTTCCAGCAGTGATTTTATTTGCACCTGTATCCTTCAGATAAATTCCTACTGCATTTGATGTGATAGTTCCTCCAGTTCCATTAAAACTATTTCCAGAACCATTTACATACACTCCTGTTCCTGTTGTTGCAGTTATTGTTCCTGTATTTTTTCCTGAACTTGTTCCATTCCCTGCTACATACATTCCAAGATTGCTTCCTACTGTAATTGCATTTTTGTTTTCTACAGAAGCTGTATCTGATGATGCATCAGTTTTAGCCACCATCCCTGCTGATGATGTTCCTGTAGCTCCTGTTAAATCAATAGCTCCATTATTTATTCCACTTCCCTTTCCTGTATATATACCTATGTTGTCCATTCCTGTCATAGTTATATTTCCATTTGAAGTCAGTGTTGAGTTTCCTCCTACATACGAAGCTATATTATTACTTCCTCCTGTTGATGTTATATTTTTAGTATTTACAAGATTTATTCCATCTGCTGCATATATTCCTATACTTTTATTTCCTGTAAGTTCAACTTCAGCTCCATTTGCCACAGTTCCTGAAGCTGTTCCCTTGCTGTAGTATACTCCTATATTATCAACTGTAGCTGTATTGTTTACAGTGATTTTTTCTCCTGCTGCATGAGCCCCATCAGTAAGATACATTCCTGTTCCTTTACCTGTATCTGTTTTAAGAGCAAGGCCTCCAGCGCCTATTGTTACAGCTCCGCCACTTCCATATACTCCTACTGCTCCAGCTGTTGGTGTTCCTTGAGCAGTTACAGTTCCTGTTATAGTTGATCCTCCATCAATAAATACTCCTGTAGTTTTTTCTCCTGTAGCTGTTACATTTACATTTAAAGTATTATTGCCTTTTGAATAGATACCTACAGCTTCTCTTTGAACAACAAGTTGCCCTGTTGTATTACTTGTAAATGTACTTCCAGCAGTTTCATTTTCAAGATATATTCCTACAGTCTTATTTCCTGCTGTTGCTGGAGTTCCCATTCCATCTACTGTTACAATTTTTCCAGGATCTATTCCAACTGTTGCACCTTTACCATAAACATATATATTCTTATTTTCATTATTATTTGCAAAAGTCAAATCATCTTTAAAGTTTACTGTAGCATTCTCAGCAAAAACTCCTACACTGAATTTTTTATTAAATACTATGCTGTTTCCTGTATCAAGCTCTGCTACAGCACCTAATTTTACATATATACCAGTAGAACTATCTGCATTCAGATTAATCGTTCCTTTGTTTGTTGCTTTACGATTTGCCCCTTCTGCATACATTCCTATTTGAGAAGTATCATTTACATTTATACTTCCCCCTGTATTATTAAGAAGATTTGCAGTTGTTGTATACATACCTACTGCATCATTTTTCCCAGCTGTAAGATCTATAGTTCCAGTATTTGTACCTGTCTGAGTTGAATTTCCTTTTACAAAAATACCTATTCCTTCTTTACCTACATTTAAAGCTCCAGAAGAAGTTACATTCATATTTTCAACGTATATAGCTGTTCCTTTATCAAGGTTTTCTGCATTTATATTTAAGGCTATACTTTTATTATCAATTCCACTTGCTGAACCTTTGTAGAAAACACCAGTTTTTCCAAGAGTCCCAGTGTTGTTTGATGTAAGAGTAACAGATGCTGCACTTATATCTGAAGTACCATCAACCATAACTCCTACTCCATCAGCTCCAAGATCTAATATTCCAAGATTTGTTATCTCGCTTTCTTCAGTTGCATATATAGCTACTCCTCCATCCCCTACAGATATCTTTCCAAGGTTGGAAATCGTAGCTTTTTTTCCATAGATACCAATAGCAGCATTTGAACCATCTGATGCACCAACTTTTATCACTCCATTATTTGTATTTGTTACTACTACACCATTTTTTGTTCCAGAAGTGTTATTGTTATCTGCATAAATTCCGATAGTTCCTGCACCATCAAGAGTTATATTCCCATTATTGGTAATATCTATCTTTCCTTGAGCAGTAAAAATACCTGTAGTTCCAAACTCATCTGCTATTGCATTATTTGAAGAATCTTCTCTATAGGCCATTCCCAAAATACCAATGGATTTATTTCCTCCTACTTCAATATCACCAGCATTTGATACTGTACTTCCATTTACTGCATAAATTCCAACTGCTTTATCATTTACTACATTTCCTCCTGAAGTTACTTTTTCTACTTCTATTTTAGAACCTGCTGCTAAATTAATTGCTCCAAAGTTCATGTATAGTCCAATAGCTCCTGCTCCGCTATCTATTCTATCAGAAATTACCTTAGAACCCATTTCAAGATTTATTTGAGCATCTGTTGCACTTGTTGCAGATTTACTTGAATTCATTTCAAGACCTACTACCTGCCCTTTGAAATATGCAGTTGCATCAGAGCTATTAATTTCTGATTTTACTTCAATTCCTGTTGAAACATTTAGTTTAAGTCTTTGACCTAAAAATCTTCTATAGTAGAAAAATCCTGTTGAATTTGTATCTGTATCTGATTTATCCATATTGGCATTAAGATTTAAAGTTCCTCCATCTACTGCTGCTATTTTATATTTATCAAATACTTGACTTCCTTCTGTCCCAGCAACTATATTTACTCCACCTAATTTATTTTCTATATCAGTTTTAAGTGATCCTATATTTAAAATCCCTATATTCTTAAGATTAACACCTACTGCATCATTAGACATTACTACAATTTTAGTTCCACTTAAAGTTATTGGGTTAGAAGAAGGATTACTTAAATCTAATTCAAGAGCAGTTGCTTTTCCTCTAAGAATTATTTCTCCATCTGTTAAATCTATTGTTCCAACTCCATCAGAATATACAGCATACCCATTGCCTTCATAATCTACAATTCCATTTCTTATATCTATTTTTGAACCTGATCCAACTGATGCAATTCCTACAGATCCATTTTTTACTTTTACATATGTATTTTTTACATTTATTTTTCCATTGTTAGTAGCATAAAGACCTACACCACTTGTATTATCTCCAGTTATAAAAATATCTTCATTTCCACTCAAACTTGTTTTATTTGCAGAAATAGTTGCATTATTTGCATATAAAGCTATAACATCTTTTCCATAACTATTTATTGAAATATTTCCATTAACGTTAATACTTCCATCTTTCGCATATAATGTTACTGAATCTTTTGAATTTACATCAATATTTCCAGTCATATTAAATTCTTTTCCTTCAATATAAGCCGCTATTGCAGAAGTTGCTTCTGTAAGACCCCCTGTAGTACTTAATGTAGATGAAGAAATATTAATATTTCCTGTGTAATTAATATCCCCTCCACTTAATCCATTACTTGTATCTGCTTTTGATAGAATTGCTATATTTTTTTCTCCACCTTTTATATATATGTTTCCATTATCTACTGTTAGTTTTCCTGCTGCTACATAAATTCCTATACTATTTTTTGAAAATTTCTCTAAAGTTATATTTGGAGTTTGAATTTTAGCTCCTGTACTACTGCTGGTATACATAACTCCTACTGCATTATCCACAGTATCTGTAGAATTTCCACTTATATTTCCATTACTATTTACTAATATATTATTTCCAGTTTCTATATCTTTCCAATTAATACCATCAGTATCATTTTTATCTTCTCCTATATTTACTCTTACTATTGCCTGAGAAGAAGAAGAAAGATTTGATATATTTCCTGCTATATATACTCCTCTAGACCCATCAGAGTATATATTAATAGGAGTGTTTAAATAAAATCCACTTTGAGCTTTTAAATTTTCACTTGAACGAACCATTATTCCACTACTGTTTATTCCATATAAATTTATTTCTCCATTATTTACAAAACCAGTTTCTACATATTGTTGCTGACTTCCACTACTGCTCGTATAATACATAGCTATACTTTCTGATCCATATAAATTTATTTTTCCACTGCTTCCATTTCCGTATATCCATTTCTGATAACTGCTTGTGTCTGGTGTATTAAAATATACTACTTGCTTACTGCTCCCATTAATTCCTGAATTTAAATTATGCATATTCAACCCAGTTATAATTCCTTCGTTATTAAATACACTTAGTCTTGTTCCGCTTATTGTAGTAGTTGCCTGGTATCTTGTATCACTATCTCCTAAATATATAGTTCCTTTATTGTTATGTAGATTTATACCTGTTGCTCCTCCTGAATTATCATGCAAATTCGTTTGGTTTTTATATCCATTTATCTCATTATATAATTGAGGTTCTAATACTCCTCCTGCTTTCAAACTATCTAAAGTTTGACGAGATGTTGTAGAAGTTTCCATATATATAAGCTGTTGATTTCCAGAACCTGTAAACCATGAAATTTCTACTTCAGGGGCCCATTCAATAAAAGCACTGTTTCTTATTCCAAAAAAGAAATTTCTACTTAGAGAATTATTTCCATCAGCAGGTATTGTTCCAGTTGGAGACCCTCTTTCAATAACACTCGAGGTAGCCTTTATTCCACCTGTTCCTTGATATCCTAAAATATATGCTCCACTTCCAGAAGTTGCTTTAAATTTTCCTGCTGTTATTGTGATTTGGTCAATCATTGTACTTGAGTTTCCCCCACCCCAATAATCGTACTGGTCACTTATAGAACTACCAAAACCAGGATAATTGATTAAAGACGGAATAATAATATTAGGTAAACTAATAACAGGTTCACTTGGAGAAACTATCATTGTTGGTTCATAACCTTCAGGTGCTGTTGGTGTACTTACTGTTATATTTTTCTCTGCTGGAATTGCAGGTGTTTTTGCTGTTGGTGCTGTTACTGTAATTTTAGCAACTGCTGCTGGAGTTGATACATTTACATTTATTCCTCCAGGAGTTGATGGTGCTGTTATTGTTGGTGCTATTACCGATGGTACTGATGGCATTATAGGGTTTACTGTCCCTGGCAATGTCCCAAGATTTACCACTGGTGCTGATACATTTACTGATACATTTGGACTGATTGTTGGTAATACTGGCTCAACAGGTTTTATATTAGCCCCCACTTCTATTGTTTCTCTAAATACTTCATTATCAACTACCACTCCATTTCCAGATAACACCTTGTCTTTTCCTATATTTCCTGTAGATTTTAATAAACTTTCTCCACTTGTTGTTCCATAATGCTTATTAACAGCATCTATAGTTTCTTTAAATTCTTTGGCTGTTCTGTCTTTTGTTTTTCCATTATCTAAATATTGATAACTAAAAAAAACTTGTGTACTTGGAATTAAAGGTTTAGAATAAAAATCTCCTTTTCTTACAAGCTCCACAAAGTCTGAATTATATTCTTTTATCAGTCTTTCATTTTCAGCTATTTTCCTTTTTATTTCTTCACGTTCTGTTTCTATTCTAGTTAAAATATCATTTTTCGTTTCCTGTATCTCTTCTGTTGTTATTCCCGCACCAAAAGATATTCCTCCTGTTATCATGAAGGCTATCAAAAGTGAAAGAGAGTAACTAATTTTTCTTTTCAAAAATCTTTTTAAAGATTTTTCAATATCATTTTTTCTCATTGATCTTCTCCCCTTTAGTTTCCTGCTTTTACTTTTTGTTCCATTTGATCCAGTCTAGTTAAATATTCTTTTAACTTTTCATTTTCTAAAAGAAGCAGTTCAATTTCATTATTATTTGAATTAAATTTGTCATATACCTCATCAAATTTCTGTCCTAAAAATACTCTGTTTTTGTCTGCTTCTATTCCCAAAGATTCTTCAAGTTTTATAATTTCTTCTTCTTCCATTTTTAAAAATGCTACTCTTTCTTTTCCTATTTCAAAGGCTGCTCCAGCAGCTGCTATTCTAGCTTCAGGATTATTTTCACTTCGGAATACCTTCTCTTCAAGAGATTCATTCATATCTCTTTTGATTTCCTCAATTACTTTTTTTCCTTCCTTTTCCTTAGCTTTTTCTGCGGCTAACCTTGCTTTCTCTTCTGCTTTCTTTGCTTTTTCAGCCTCTTCAATAGCTTTTTGTTTTTCTTTTTCCTCTAATTGAATTTCTTTTCTTATTTCTTTTAATACTTTCATTCCTTCTTTTTCACTTATTTCTTGTGAATATAGAGAAGATGTCATACAAGATAGCAAAAGAAATATTTTAAACTTTTTTTTCATGTTCTTTCCTCCTTACTAAATTAGTAAAAATATAATATTTAA
>ENA-UESK01001082-UESK01001082.1-human-gut-metagenome-genome-assembly--contig:-NODE-1082-length-11258-cov-4.765763_pt1 | contig 11258 bp, 15 predicted proteins | sample MGYA00243006_ERZ508007 | MGnify/ENA primary metagenome ERZ508007 (study PRJEB26167, sample SAMN06115452) | human gut metagenome | host: Homo sapiens | place: China:Jiangsu | collected 2015-08-21... | reverse complement strand
CTTTATAATCAACAACATAATTACAATTATGAGTGATACCAAATTCTGTAATGAATTGATTTGTTTTTGGCTCATTAATATCTGCACATTCAATAGTATCCTCTACTATCTCAATCTTTTCTATTTGAGAAAATCTTATTCCTTGCTCAAACAACCTTACAGGTTCACAATCAATGCCCTTAAACTTCTCCTCGAATCTACTCTCAGTTATGCCTTTGATTCCATTAAAGAACTTTGATGTGTTAAATCCCTTCGTTCTTCCTATCTTTTTTAATTCAGAATAAAGATATTTTCCAAATAAACCCGGTAAAGTTTTGTCCTTGTCAGACCATGTTGTTTTAAAATCTCTTATCTTTTCAATCTTGTCAGACTGAATGAATCCAATATACTTCAAGAAAAGTTGTCTTGACTTAAGTCCAGTAATTGTCAAATCTCTTCTCTTATAAACCCTATCATACCCGTCTAACTTAACCTCAACTGTAGGCGCTAAATGAAAATTAATTCCTATAGAATTAAGTACAGCTCCTACTAATCTCGCAACATTCATTGATTTTTCAGCAAATATTACCTTAAATCTAGAACCTACATCAGTCTTACCTACATTATTTTTACTTAATGATGAATCTCCGTCAGCATCAAACCATCCTTTGATAAAAGAGATAAGCTGGGAAATACTTAAAGTATGCAAATTATTTTCACCATACTTATAATTAGGAAATATTGATTTAAAATATTCTGTGTATTCATCACTATACACCCATTTATAATTATTCCGCTCTATTTTATCAGAGATGACGTCAAACGCTCCTGATTGTCGACATTTATAAACAAGTTCTTTCTCATTTACATTCAAGCATTGAATTGATTTTATCCATTCTGGTTGCTGTCTACAACCATCTCCGAACCATAAACCAAGATAATAATCCTTTTCAGAGAACTGATAATCCTTAAGATATTCAGAATAATATCCAATATTCTGAGGAATCCAATCACCTACTCTCAGTTGATCTGCCTCTTTCCAAATCAAACCATCCTCAGTGAGAACCATTTGCTTATGCTTAACGGACATTCTCGCATCCATTCCTCTAGATAATTTAAATCTCAGATATTTATCTTTTGTAGTTCTTAAAAATCCTTCTATAAGAGAATTATAACCTTTAAATGTTAAAACTCTTTTCGACATTTCTATATTTTCAAGCTGAGTAAATCTACCATCTCCACAAGCAACATAAGTGTCTATAGGCAACGCGTTGAAGCTAAAAGGCTTCATCTTATAACCTGCTGAATACTTTTTGGATTCTCGAGCTTCATAAAGAATTCTTTCGCGAGATTTCTCTATCCATCCACCTGTGTAACAGCCTTCTGAACAAAAACTACACTGACCACCAGCACTACACCCTTCACTTACCTGGACCTGAGACGTTCCTAAATTATCACCGTTAGCTTGAATAATTGTCATTCCTATACCCATAGCATCCTCATCCATTTCAAGCGGGTAAAATGGCTTCACAAAATCCTGAGCAAACTTATTAATCTTAGTATTCTCTATAATTCTATTTCTATTATCATAGACAACCTTATATGCCTGTGGCTGATAAACCATCGGCATGTCAAACAGAGAATCAATATAATCTTGATTAGTTATAAGCTCTGATACTTCGACATCATTATGAGCATAAATAGGTATTTTAGAAAACTCATCAGTATATTTTACTCGAATCTGTTTGAGAGTTAAATCCTCTCCTTTTAACAGGGTCTGATACTTTTGATCCAATTCACTCACTTGCTTATTGTGCCTAAGAGCTTCTTCATGACGCTCCCACATAATATCCATCTTCTCACAAGAACCAAGATAAAGAAAATCTACAAATGCCTGTCTTCCATCTCCTAACTCACCAAACATAATGTCAGAACAAGCAGCTGTGATACCTCCTGCATAAATAAGCGGGTAAAGATTAAGAGTTGTATTCTTTCGTTCTGTCCAAGTTAAAGGAATAGGAACATCACAACGACTAAAAGACTTAATGATAGAAGGACAGGTGATAACCTCGGAAAGAACACTAATAGAAAAACCGACAATGTCAAAATAAGAAGCATCAAGATGAGTGATATTTCCAATAGCGTACGGCATATTGTTCTTATCAAAGACTTTGATGTCTGAAGCATTTGGTACATAAGTAAAGTCTATGAAAATATTAAGAGATTGACGTTCATGTGGTTCAGGGACTTGCTTAGCGTAAGGAACTTGCGGAATTGCATTTTTCTCCGCAGGTCTATAGACATTACAAATTTCCTTAACGAACGAATTAAGTGAAGGTGCTGTAGATGATACAGAACGCACTGAAGCTGGAGAACCAAATACAATCAAAATCCTTAAATCTGCTTTAAGATACTCTTCAGCTCTCATAAGAGTAGTATCAGGATTAAAGAATGTAGAAGACTCTTCCAGCTTCTTTTTGTTTTGCTCAATAAACTTTTGAGACTTTGTAAACTTTGTTTTGTCTGTAAAGGATACAGACTTAGCACGCTGTTGAATTGCTAACATAATAAGATCTTTTTAAACATTTTACTTTGTCCAAATGGAGATACTTAAGTTTCTAACATTGACTTAGTACGTTCAAATAGACCTTATTATATACGCTCTATGCTAAATTGTCATCATAAACACCTCATACAAATCTATGCTTAATACTGTTGAGGCGGGAGTACTTTAATCAGGATAAAGGGAGAATTTTACTGTCATTACAAACTGCTGTTTCTGTGACCAGTCAATAGGTGCTGCTAAAATAGTCTGACTCCAGTAAGCTTCCCAAATTTCTATTTGAGGCTCATATTCAATTTTATTCTCATAATTCCAACAACTATTCAAATATCCTGATGCTTCGTATTGCTGTAATGGTGATGTCTTTCCATCGGGTCCTCCTCCTAATCCACCAAATGGTGCTGCAAACGGTAAAAAGTCTTTCAAATGCAAAGAAGGGTCTTCATATAAATCTGGACCTAAATCAATAGATTTGATATAAAACTTGTGAGACTCTCCATAAGGACACTTTATCTTTAAATTCTTAAAAGGTATTCCTTTACAGGAATAATACAAACTTCCGTCACCTCCCTTATGGACTATACGACCATCTTCATATGCATCAAATCCATAACCACTTCGTTCCCCAGGTATTATTCCTAAATCATGACAATAAAAATCAACAGTAAATTCAATATCATAATTAAATGTGCTAACTTCACCAACATCAGAAGCTTTTACTAACTGATTATCAGAATATTCTGATAATTTACCTGCTTGTGCTCCAAAAGCAATTGCTCTTTTCTTTATAAGACATTGATTAGCATCAACACTACCTAGATAAGACAACCTTTCCTTTGCTTCACCTTCTGTAATGATTCCATTCTCCTCTAAAGACATAATAAAATCCTCCAAACTTTAATTAAAACATAATTAAAGTGAGGAGGAAAAATACATAAACATTATATCTTATGCTGAAGTGAGAAAGATAAACTCTAACAGCATATCCCTCCCCACTCTTTATTCAATATATTATACATCTATCCACTCAGCCTACAAGCACTTAATACATATTTAACGCTTAACAAAGAACATTCCTTTAACAGGACCATCTTCATACATTTTCTCTTTCAACTTGTAACCATGATTATTCATCAACTCAATAACCTTCTTAGCATTCTCAGATGCTTCTTTTTCAGCTTTCTTTTGAATATTTTCATCATTCTCGTAATTAGGGAACGCTTGATCACCGAAAATCACAATCTCTATTTCATCATCAGAATAATCCATTATTTCAATGTAAGAATTAATCTCTCTTAACTCGTCTTGCAACTTAGTTTCATTAAACTTATAATTCTTATTATACTCCTCACCATCTTCTGTATAACGGTCATCAACAGCTTCTACATAACCTTTATCCACAGCACGGACCAATTTATCCAAATCATCATCCAAAGTTGTTCCCTTCTTATCAGAGAGGAAAACATTTATCACACCATTTACATTATTAATGTTTACTAAGAAATCAGTATTCCAATACTCTTTGTCATTTAAGACTTCTTTAAGCTGATTCTTTATTTCTGAAGTGGTTGCTCTACTATCAATAGAATTACTCAACTCTTCAAAAATATTTGAAAAGGCAAATGGTATCCAATTACCTTTACGGTCCAAAACATACTTATCATTATAAGCTACATTTGGTATCGGACTTGCAGAAGCTACATTAGAATCCACTATCCTTGATAATTCATTCAAATCCATATAAATAAAAAATTAGGTTAGTTAAATATCAACTAACCTAGTATACGCGTATAAATCATTTTAACTCGCACTTAATTCACATCAAATCATCAAGCCATTCAGGGTCTTTATCAAAGAGTCTCTTTATTTTACCTGCTACATACTCTACAATCTCATTAAAATCATCAAATTCCATTACTTCCCCGAAGTCCGTATCTAAATACAAATACTGGCCTTTTTTAAACTCTCTCTTCTCAAATTCTTCAGGATTATCAATTTCCTCTACAGGAATAAAATATAAATCAGGATGATGTTCACCTTTATTTATTACTACCTCACAATCCTTATTAACTTTTAGGATAGAGCAATAATAACCATTAAGGTTTATATCCTCCCACACGCGATCAACAAAAGAATAATCTTCAGCATCTAAGAAATTTTTTAACTCTGGAAATTTTTTAGCTGCTTCTAATATTACTTCATCTTGTACTTCCTTCATTCCTCTTTTATCTTCAGAAGAATCTGCAATGCGAGATAATTTTCTTAAGTCCATAATTAACAAATTAAAGTTACATTTAAAATATTTATATTATTTAATATTCCATGACTCAGGAAGAAAATCAATAGCATCCAACTCTCTTGCTCTCTTAATTATCCATTTCTTAGTACGGTTATAATCTCTACCTAAACCTATGCCTTTAATAGCATCTTTTAAATCAGTCTTATTCCTTATAGGAAATGAACCATCGGGTAATGCTAAACCTTCAGCAGCCAATTTCATTCTCTCATCCTTAGAGAAATTTGTTTTATTCTTAGAATCCAAAACTTTAGAATCTTCTACCATTTCGAACTTAAAGAACCTGGATAAAAACTCTCCAGCTCTTTCAGAGATAGGTGGTAATTTATCAAGAGCATCAAACAACTCATCTTCAGAAATCAAAGAAATCAACCACTCTATATCAACTTTATCCTTCTGAGACAATCTATCTAACTTTGACCATATCAAATATGCAGGACTCATTACTAACACACCGTTAGCATTAATAACAAAATCCTTATAATTAAAAGATGCATCAGTAAATAAATCTACTTGAACTTTATCTGGATCTATATTCTTCTTCAACCATTCTGAGAGCAAATACTGTTCATACTTAGAAGTAGTTAAACCGTCAATGTCATTATCAGACCTCTTTCGAAACCCTTTCTTACCATAATAATGACCTAAAACTTCAAGAGCAGTTCCTCCAATCAAAGGAATGCCTATCTCAGTCATTTTAGCTATAACTTGATCATCCAAATCAGAATATCGAGAGCATTCAACTCTCTTTACAGCTTCTAAATGACTCTTATAAGCATTATCACTTACTCTCGACAACTTTCTTAAATCCATAATTTAACCTTTTAAAAAATAACCCTTAAATAAATATAGGAGAGTGAACTTACTCTCCTATACGCTCATATCAACACATCAAATATTAAGATAACTTATCAAGCTCTTTAGTCAACTTCTCAATTTGCTTTTCAAGTTTGTCAGCAATATCCTTATAACCCGAGTATTCAGTTAAAGAGCCATCTGGGTTAAATGCTTCAGGATCATCTCCCAACTCTTTAAAAATTCTATCAAGTTCTCGCTCTTTCTCAGAAAGTTTCTTCTTCAAAGACTCCTTTCTTTTCTTATTCTTATCTTCCTGACTTACAACCTTTCGACTTCTTGGTGCCTTTTGTATATCCTCAGCTTTGTATATCCTCAGCTTTGTATCTCTTCAAAGAACCATCTATTTCAACTAAATGAAGATTCCCTCCATACCAGCCGTAATATTTTCCTTGCTTTCCATCTGCAGTCTGAACCATTACTCCCTCGTTAAATAATTCATTAGCAGCTTTATCCTCAACTCTAGAGTCAGAAACTTTAGATAAAGTAGATTTTAATATTTTCTTAAGATCTCTTTCAACACTATTCCAATACTCATCTGTATCTTCAAAATCATCGTCAAAAGACCCTACATTATAAACCTCTTCATCATCTACATACACTACCAATGATACTTCATCATCATTCTGAAATTCACCAAATACTGTATGACCATTATATTCAAAATCAGCCTCACTTTGCTCTGGACCTGACGTTAAATCAGCTACAAACTCACTAATCAGTGATTCTAGTTCTGAATTAGAATCACAAATCCTTGATAATCCTCTTAAATCCATACTATTAGATATTAAATTACTTTTACTCTTTGAGCTGAATCCCCTACTCTACTCAAAAGAAATCTAAACTCATTCTTTGAAATCTCTTCAACACTATCAACAGCTTGATAACGGTCTTTGATAAGAGATGGAAGAGCACTATCAATGATAGGTCTTCCTACATCAAACTTTTCTGCCAAAGAAATAGTGTCTCCTACTGACAATAGAACTTTTCCACCTGACACAATCTTGATAAATCGTGGTTTTTCTATCTTTTCTAAATTCATACTTATTTTTCTTTTAAATACGCTATTATTTCTTAATCAGCTCTCCCTTGCGCAAAAAGTAAACCTCATCTTTTGGTTTGTAAAAAATAACAGCAGGTTTAGAATTAAATTCGTTATCTTCATAAAAATCATACAATCCTTCCTCTCTAGCTATAGCTTCATCCAAGTTTTGAACAAGATTTCCATAATCTCCTTTAACTTCAAAAAATGTGTTCTTATTATTAACATAAAAACCATTCTCTTTAGAATAATCATCTTCATTAATCTTGCCTTTAGAAACAAGATAGTTATACTCCTTTTCTGTCAAAAGAGGCTGACTCTTGTAATTTCGTTTTAAAGCATTTTTAATACCTTCATCAGCTTTAAGCATCTGATTATAAACAGAACGCGGAAACTTAAGACTCTTCTTATTCAACTTGTCAGGGCTCAAATCCTGCCTGTCTGTAGTAAGGTCTTTTCTATCAGGTCTATCTACATCAATATCACCATTCATCTCCTTCTTTACAAGGGAACTAATGATGGAATTTATATCATCACTTCCTAACTTGCCACTATAAACTTCTTTACCATTCAAATAAGCTGCTATTGACTTATAGCGTGGGTTGTACATCATTCTCAATACATTACCTAACACTTTATAAGTGATATCAATCTCTCTTTTCTTACCCTCATTAGTTTTTAGCTTATCTACAAATGAGGACACCCGCCATGGAATCTGAGCTATAAAATTATTTGGAAATTCTTTGGCTGTGGCTTTATATTCATCTGTCTTTGAATCATTTATCAAAAAAACAGAATCAAGAACTCTTGATAATTCTGTTAAATCCATTATAAATAATTATTGAGTTACACATAATCAGTATAACTCAATATATTCATACATGCTTTGTATCTAATCCTCTATATGAACAATCTCTTGAATATCATTACAACATCGATTCTCTCTATTCCATAACTTATAAGGAGTATACCATTTCAAAATGCCTTTATTCTCAACTTTCTTACAGAACTCTACAATAGATTGATAGTGTAAACCACTACACTTTATCTTAGAATTACGCGAATAAATTACTCCTATCTTTCTTAGACAATAAAGATAATTCGAAGTATACCAATAAGGAGAATTTCTTGCAGATTTCCATTTCAAATAAGACATTGGTACTATAAATCTTCCTAATAAAGTCTCTACACAATCTGAACAAAGAACAAAATGTTTCTCTGATTGGACCTTACCTCTCAATTCATCAAGAGCCTTATCAGACAAATTCAATAAATAACCTGAATACCTATCGAACTTGCGACCGCATATTTTGCAGATGCACTTACACGTTGCCATCTTACTTATCCATTAATAACAATAACTCTTTTATTGCTTCCTCATTTTCTGTATTACACCATTCCTTAGCTACAGCAAAAGTGGATGATTTTTCCAACAAAGGAATCCATCCGTGAACTGATAATCTACCTTCAGTTGGTTTCAAACCTAAATCATGAAGCTTACACTTGCCATCTTCAAACATACAGCAACCATCACTGTTCTGATCCAGCTGAATCATATAAATATCATAGTTCTTATGATATAGATTCGATAATACTCCCCACACAGTGGGTCTTAATTTATCTTGATATCCTGCTTTCGCTATAGCAAGAATGTCCTGAGGTGTTCCTAAACATGGACACCTTCTGCACATATCTTTGCACTTTTCACAAGAGCAAGAACAATCTTCTACATTGCAAAAATTCTTGATTTGCTCAAATAACTCTTCCCGTGTTTTCATTAATTATACTTACATGCTTCTTTATTAGCCCACTCAACTACTCTTAATAACAAATTGCTTATCAACTGTAAGAACTCTGCATCTAAAGGAAACCTGGCCTTATCAATTATCTCATTACCCATCCTTGCTTGCAGAGCAATATGACCTAACAACTTAATATCAATTCCTTTAGGATTCTCTAAACAAAAACGTAATGCTCCCACTATCTCTTTACTAAAGTCTGAGAACATAGAAAATCTCTTACCTATGTAAAGTAAGAGACCTTCCATTTCTTTTTCAAGTTCATCAGACATCTTAAACTTATTGTCTTTCATTACTTGATATTTAACGCTTCTACAATAACCTTGTCAACTTCGTCCGCCTTAAAGCAACCAAATACTCCTTTCAGATAGAGAACACCATTCTTCAGCATCCTTTTCACTTCAAAAGCCTTTCCAAAGGCCTCAAATCGATAGATTTCCATACCATCGTTTACTTCCTTGCCATTAAACTTATAAGTCAAATACAAATCCTTGATTGCTTCTCTTCTATAAAGATTGACTTCATTAGCAACTTTCAATACATGTCTCAAACCGAATTTTCTTGTTAAGCTCTTCATTTCCATAATTCCAATTATTAAGTGATTTAACTTTATTATCTTCAGAAGTACTTTATCTTCTTCACCTCTTAATACGGAATTATCTTAGAATCAAACTTACTTAGCCAATCCAAGCTTAATCATTGCAAATATAGAATAATTTGCTATATCTTGAAAACAGTCAACTATAGACTTATTATCTTTCTCATCAAGAATCATATACTGAAGCCTACTTATTTTTGCTAACATGATGTCTGTTAAAGACACTAAATACATATCTCTCCAAGCTTCACCATAATCATTATTCTTCCTCAACATCAGTCTTCTACACTCATCCATAGTGGTGATATAAGCAGCTACATCAGTTCCTCTACCTTCTAATTTAGTTACAGCTACAATTGAATAATTAAATATCGCCTTATAACAATCCTCTATAGGCTCTTCCACCTTAAACTTTACACCTTCCTCTTTAGCATACAATCTCTTAAGTTTGATCTTAATCTGATCAGTGAATGTTAGAGCTCGATACATAGAAAGAGAATCTCCATACTTTGCTCTCTTTTCACAATACTCTTCTTTACATTCATTAGCTATTAACTTGTACTGCTCTTCAGTGGTTAGTGTCTTAAAATCCACTTGCATACCTTCTGATTCCTTTCCCTTCAACATAATAAATTAGGAGTTAATATTAAAAATACTAACTCCTAATACGCTAAATCAATAAAAACTGCAATTATCAAGAAATCTTGGCCTTTATGTAAATCTTACCATCTTTGCGATAGACTTCAGCAGAACCTTCAATTCCTTCAGAATCAAAAACTTTCTTAACATGCTCATTAAGAGTCTTAATCTGAGAATCAGAAAGCTTAAACTTCAACTCTTCAGAGTCACCAAGCCATGAATCACTAATATAATCCTTAGCCTTTTCAAAATCCTTTACAGAACCTACTTTGTTCGGAAACTTAGCAGCAATAGAATCTGTTACTTTCTCAGGAGACCATACCCAAATCAAAATAGAATTATCATCAGTTTCGTCTTCCCAATCAAGTCCCAAATCATCAAGCTTCTTGATAATCTGTTCAAAATAGTCTTGATGTTTCTCATCATCCAAAGAAATGTCAATCACTTGAGCTCCTTCTACTTCTTTTGATTCTCTCACTTCAGTAGAACCTAGACCCTCAGCAAACTCTTTAATCTCCTTAAACGGACAATCATCTTTCACCTGAGGCACATTAAGGCGAATCATATACTTATTATCACCTTGCGGATCAAGAGTATACTTCATATGTGAAGATTCTTCTACATAATCAATAACTCCCTCTTCATCAAAGAGTCCAACAAAATCTGATAAATCAATTATTTGACCTACCTTCTTTGGTCTATAGAAAAAGTTATCAATAAAATCAGCTACACTCCCATCAATAGAATCCTTTACAGATTTCTTAGAAAGATACAAATGTCGAGTATCGTGAATCATATCAGAATCATCAACCTCATAACCGTATTGAGCAATGATATCCTCAATTTCCTTTTCAACATCAGCAGCAGAAATAGGCTCAGAATCATTATCAATAATAACAGTGATACCATATTCATCTTCACGAACATCTACATAACTGTTAATAGATTTGATTTTGTCAATCATCTCTTCTTTAGAGCCTTCCTCAGCATCCTTCACCTTGAAACTCTTACCATAAAGCATCTTCAACAGCTTCTTTGCCGCCTTTGCTCCCTCATCATCGTCTTTTACTCTACGCATAGTAGATACAAGACCTTTACTATCTTTTATTTTAACCATAACCTTATACTCTTTAATATTATTACGACAATCAACTATAATCAAGCCTCTCCCCACGGTTGGTCGAGTATCTGATTAACTTTAGTATAAATATACTTTCTTGTCTCTTCATCTGACTCAGCAATATTGCCCTCACCTGAAGCAATAAAAGTATCTCCACCTGGAATATCACCTGTCATTTCAATATCCCAACCTGTAGAATCCTGGTCAATATAAAAATGCACTTCTCTCTTAGGAGAGTAAAGAGGCAATCTCCATGAGATATCCTGACCGAAATCGATAGCCTTATTCAACTCTGTCATTACGCGCTGCATACAACTCACCAGATGTCAAATCCAAAGGCTGAGTCAGCAAAATAACATTCCCCCAA
>ENA-UESK01001049-UESK01001049.1-human-gut-metagenome-genome-assembly--contig:-NODE-1049-length-11511-cov-4.919013_pt1 | contig 11511 bp, 13 predicted proteins | sample MGYA00243006_ERZ508007 | MGnify/ENA primary metagenome ERZ508007 (study PRJEB26167, sample SAMN06115452) | human gut metagenome | host: Homo sapiens | place: China:Jiangsu | collected 2015-08-21... | reverse complement strand
GTATATCGTTTTTTATGCTATCCTTGCTTTTACATCCCGGGAACTTTATTATAGGAATATATTTTTTCATGGAAAAATATTCCATATAATTATGAAAATCACTAACACTGTCAGCTACTACACCTCCTTCAAAATGAATAGAGTCCAGATAGCTTTTAACACTGTCCGATATATTCTTGCAAACCACATTCTTACCGCACTTATCTCTATAAAGCATAAGAGGCAATAAGAAAAATGGAGTCACAAATGCCGTATATTGGAAGTTCCATATGAAATCATCATCATCGGAATTCTCCATTTTCAGGATTATCCTGAATAGATGATTGAAGGCTTCTCCTATCCTAATATCATTTACCGCATGTGGCATATATATTTCCATAATGAAACTTTTCGTATACAACAAAGCCTCTGACAAGGCTGGTTACTTGACGAGGCTACAAAATCACCTTTTACGCCGCAAATGTCGCAAAAAATTTTGTTATATGAAAATTTTTTCATAGACAAATCACATGCCTTACAACATAACGCAACCTCAGACCATACCGGATAACTCCTCTTTGACGCTCTCCACCGTCCTCCTCAGGTAGTAACTCCTCCTTATCCTGTCCGGGCACAAGTTACGCATCCGGTTGACGGCTTGCCTCGTCATTCCAGTCAGATCGGATATGATATTGTCGCTCAACTTGCGATCGGCCAGTATGGTTATAGCCACTCCCCTAGCGTCAACGTTCCTCTCCTTGTTGTTGCTAAACATCATTACCGGATCGGTTCCGCACTCCTTGCAGACCGCCTCGATTACTTTCCTGTAAAAATTTTCGACCTTGTTCATTTTTTTGCAGATTTCATTAACAAAATAACGCCACGCATGTTATATAAGGGAAGCCCCGAATAAACACACATGGCTTGGCTATGTTTTCCTTCGTCCGGGTCGAATCAGAGAAGGAATAGGGGCTTTACCCCGCACGCATTCATAAATAAATATTAAGCTCGCTTGATCGTGAGATTCGGTGGGCTTAACCTTTTTCACCAAATCCTATAGAACCCGCCTATCCCGACATAGGGTGACAAGCCATGCTTTCCGATCCCATAACCGGCTATCGCGCCGATTCCCCATCTACGTGGGGTGATCGTCTTGGTTATATACTCAGTCCTTCTATAAACCTCGATGTAATCAAGATTAGGCTTATAGCCGGATATCGACAGACGGTAATCATCCGTCTTGTACTCCTTGCTGGTTATGGGTACCGGAACATATACAGGTTCCTTTACCGTGTCACCGTCCAACGTGATATAAACAGGGAACGGCTCCGGTATCGTCTGCACCAATGTCTCGTAAACAGGATACGGGATACTGTCATGGATCGTGTCGGTTATTAATACGGTATCGGATTTAGACACGACTTTATCAGTCACATCCCCCCGGATATGGTAGCCAGCCGTGAAACTGGCTACCAAGCACACTAGTATTAATATTGCTTGCCACGGTTTCATTTTGCGATTCCCTCAATACGGATGCGCTCAATAAGGATTTGCCTATAAGCTTCCATCGCTCCGAATTGTGCACGTAGCAATACTTGCTTTTGCGTTGACAATCCTTTGAACATATCCGTACCAAAAAACTTACCTAGCTTTTCTTGTTTATCGGATAATTCGGACAATTCTATTTGGAGACGATTCATAAACGTATCACAGATCTTATAAGCCTTCTCGAATGGCTCTGCTGGACTCCATGACTCGTAACCGTCTTGATACTTCACATGATATCCAGCATTTGACTTCTCGCTTTCGTTAGGTACTCTTCCCGCTTTAAGCAATCCTTTCTCAAAAGCTTCGCCCATTGTCATAGGTTCTGCTTCAATCTGTTTTGTTCCAATATATTTTTTCATCTTATTTTACGCTTACCTTTACAGCGTTAGGTCTTATATTTTTAAAGTAGATTCCATCCTGCGATAACGTCCGACATTTCAGCCTCTCTCCCATTCTCAACCTTGCTCATCCCGGCCACGATCCGGATCATCTGCTCACGATCGTTGATGTTGATAGGATCATCAGCCGGGATACCGGCGTAATCGGATACGGCCTTAATGTAAGAATCCGTATCGTTCTCGTTTTCCGGTGCCCAGCGACCGATCATCTTGCAGATCGTTTCCAACTTATAGTTGTTATAATAGTTACGCAAGATCCGGAATATGGCACGGTAGCCATACGCCATCGTCTCGAACTGCTTAAAAGATTTGTCCTTGCTCGGGCGTATCTCGCCTTGGAACAAGTCTCCGTTGATCCGGATGTTCCCGGGATTGCAGTTTCGCAACCCTCTAGGTAATTTTTTCTCTGCCATTGTTATTTGATTTTATTGCTATATTTGTGACGCTTTGTTAACCTTGTTCCTCTATCATAACCTGTGACAGGCGTGACAGAGGCGTTTTTACATCCAGCTCCCCTATCCTTTTGGATCTGGGGAGCCTTCTTTATCGCAATCTTTATCCTCCTTATCCTCACTATTTATATTGTTCTCGATAGGAGGATTCCTATTGGTACATTTCAAATCTCTGCATTTAAGTACTTTGTATACCGCTATCTGGGTTGTAAGACGGTTATTCTCGTCACGAAAATGTCCCTGATCGTCGTATAGTTTATCTATAAGATTGCTCAAACCTTTCTTTTCCTCCTGACTTTTGATATACAATTCCTTCCATTGCTCACTCGCTTTCGTCTCATTCTCCAACTCGGCCGATTTCCTCTTTTGCGGAAACATCAGCACTGCTCCAAGACCACCTCCTCCAACAAAGGTTAATACGGCGGTTAACATCATCGTCCAATCCATTCTTCCGATGCTTTTTTTAATTAGTTAAACAACCACTACGCTCTCATCCTCTCTCGCCGCCTCCCACTCGGCGAAATCGCTATCCACACGGTCTTTCAACGCCTTCCTTTCGTTAAGGAACGTCTTATAAGACTCCACGTATGACAAGTCCAGTATGCCCAGCTGGGCGGCGTTGTAGTCGTTCAGCTTCTTTTGCTCCACGTCCTTGTCCCATAGGGCGTTGATACAGGCCTCCAATATCTTGTTGGCCGTCAACGTGGGCCATACCCTGACCTCGTTGTAACTATAGGAGATCACGGGGGCCATATCGTCACCCATCTCCCTTGTCTCCTCTCTAACGTCCCACCGGTAAAGGTAGGATCCGTCACCGTCCTTTTCCATAGTGATCGGTATAGTGTCGCTATATGTTCTTTTCATGTCTTGTTATTTAATCGTTATACAAAAAAATTCCCGACGTGAGACGTGCGGCTACGCCGACGTTTTACGATATTCGGGGAAAAAGCAAAGGCGCGAACCAAAGTATTTAGCCGCAGCGGAAGACCCATCATGCGTATTTATGTAAGCAAGGCCCGAATTCTGCCCAATATCCGCAGAACCGCCAATCAGTAACACCTGTATGCGGTTTGCTGATGTATAGGTGTAATAGTAGTCACACCAGTAGGTAGAGGAGCTACCGCCGACCTCCGTGGCCACTATATCGCCATCTTCTCCAAGCAACATCTTCTTGGCATAACCATCTGTACGGCAGATATTGCCTTTCTTGTCATAACCGGTGTAAGAGGTGTCGCTGAAATTCGATGGGTCATCGGTAGTCCATAATATGGATAATCCCGCATCGCCCGTGGTGACCTGTATATTGGCCCCGTCAGTGTATTTCCATATGTGTCCGAACGGATTCTCTATGCCACGATACCTGTTAGCCATCAACGTGGCGTGAGTACCGCCGGAAGCGTTCTTCACCACATATGCCTTCTCTCCCGAGCCGTTCCCGAACTCGTTGGTATAGCCGCATGGGATAAGGGGGTTGGCGTTGTTGAAGTTCGCCCAATCCGTCATTTGCGTCGGTCCCGGACCTAAGCCGCCTTGTGCGAAACCGTTAGCGTCCTTCTGGGCGTTGAAAGGCTTCTGGCTGTCCAGCGTGGCGTACTCGACGGCGAATAGCCAGAACAGGATCTTGTGGGCGTTATAGGTATACATTTCCCATCCGCTGCCTCTTTTCCTCGCGGCTTGCCGGAATTGGTCCCGGGTGAGGTTGGTGACGGGACGGCCTAGCAAGGAACGGTAGGTGCCGTCCCAATCAGAAGTATTATCCCCTCCTCTTAAGTTATTTAAACTACTATTTCCATCAGAATATGCATATAAATTTTCTGACCATAGTTTTCCTTCACTTCTTGAAATACATGCTTCATAAGTAGAGATATAAAATTTATCTATATGATTATATCCGGGTAATGGAATTTCTGATAGCATCATTCTAAACTTTGTACCATTAGTATATAATTTGTACCAATGCTCAGGGATTTCTGTCATAATACTTCCATCCAGTCTTTGAACCATACCACTAACAGAAGCAGCAGTAACCGATCAACTTCACACATTCTCATCTTACTGTGGATATGTAGTTCTCTATGTAATTGCATATTACCTACTCTAACTCCATCAGGACTAGATGATGCAGTATCCCATTCAACACCATATGCGTATCTTTCTTCTAGATCTGGTATATCCTCCCAAGCGGGGGTCCACTCGGTGGAGATGTCGCCGTACTCGAGCTTGATCTTGTAGATGGTGGAAACACTAGTATAATTTCCGGGAGCTGCATATATCCTTATCGTCGTGTTATCTGAACTACCAGCTATCCAATTCCAAGTAACATTACATCTTCCATTAACAAAATCTTCTTTTTTAAGAGTAACCCTTTGATTTGTTATACCATCTGAAGCATAAACTTGAAAATATGTCTTATCCCCGCCTAATTCTCCCCATATAGTCAACGTGACTTGAGTTCCCTCTGGTATCTGTTCCGCCAACCAATAATTAGCGATATTGTAATTCGAGTTGCTAACCTCCTTCCCTGATCCCAGCAACAGGTTCCTGCCGTACACGGGCAGCTTGCGGTACTTGCCGTCGGCCATCAGCGACTTATCCTTGTCTCCCTTGGTCTCCAGCGTTATCGACACGTCCGGATCGTCATTTTTTGCCTTGTCCGGCGTTATGGTTATCTGACCGTTAGACGGGGTGGATGTGACAACGGGCTTTAACTTATCAACGTCCGTCCTTAGACCGGTGACCAGATTCCGGATATCCGTATCGTCGTAATGGTCACGCAAGTTAGGCGTGGTTATGGTTCCCTCCGCGGAGGTTATCTCCAAGACGTATTCCGTGTCCGTGTTAGTCTTTATCCTCACCTTGATGTCTTGCATCATCAATGGAAGCTCGGCGTACGTATGGACACCGTCCGAGAACTTCATGTTTAAATTGCCGTTCGATAACCGCTCGAAAAGCCATAGCGACGGCGGGTATATGGTGCTGTCAGCCGTCCACTCGGCGGTGGACTGCTCTATCTGTTGGTATACGTAAGCTCCTCTCTTGCTCATGATAATATCCCTTTATCGATAATTGTTACTGATTCATTGTAGTAATTCGCCCCGGTCAAGTAGACGTTCCCCGGCAAGGCGGCTCCTGAAGACTCCTCCCATATGGCCTTACCCTCCACTATGTCGTGGAGCTTGTAGAACGTAACGTCGCCGGGAGACTCCCTTAGATAGACCTCACCGCCTATAGGGTAGCTCTTGGTCTCGCCGCCCTCCTCGTAGGTCACGTCGTTCGCCCCCGGGACATGGTCGATCTCCCTTGTCTTGTATACGCCGACCACCGCCCCGTCCTGTCCTTGCGGGATGGTAAGATCTAATTCCGCTAATGGAACCCCTTCCTCGGTCTCTCCCTTCTCGGTTATCGTGGCTTGGGCCGCCGTTCCCGGGAGACCGGTCGTCACCTTCCCGATCGATATCTTGGGAGAGAATCCCCTAGGGCCTCTCTGCAACACGAAGTTCATCCTGTATACGGGGTTGCCGGATGCGTCCGTGCCCCCGTCGGACAACGATACGGAAGGATACGTGCCCGCCGTTATGGTGCCTATGGAGAATTGCGGGGTCTTTCCGGTGAAGCCTCTCATGCCGGACACGTCCACGATGTAATCGTAGCCCGTGGATGTCCTAAGATATAGTTTGCCGGTATCCTCCTCCTCCACGCTGCCCGTGTTGATGATGACGAATTTACCCTCCGGGACGTTAGACTTGTCCGCCTCCATGGCCGATACTGACTTATAGACCCTGTAGATCGTGAACGCCTCCGGTTTCAGTATCCTGTCCGTCTTGATATAGGTCCCGGTAGCGTAATCCCACGTGTAGACATGGAAATCATCGCCGATATAGCCCGGGTGGTCAGACACCGACTTGGCGTTCTCTGCCGCCGTGTTCGCTTTCTCCGTGGCCGCATCCGCCCTCTCCAAGGCGTGCCTCACGTCGTTCTCGAACTGGGTCTTCAAGGCGTTCACCTCGCTCACGATAGCGTCCATCCTCTCACGCACATCGGCGGCGGCTTCCGTGGCCGGCCTCTTCAAGTCGGCGAGCGGTATGAGGTTCTGCCACATCCCGTCCTCGTAACGCCACTGTATGTAATCTGCGGTGACCTGCAAGACGATCTGCTTCCCGTCAACGCCCCTCAACAAGGATATGGCCACACGCACGAGATCATAGGCCGAGCTGGATTGCCTGAACACCGGCAAGGACGATATACCTTGCAGGCTATCGGCCTCCTCGTACTGCCCCGGGTCTTTCGAAGTGGTCAGCAAGAGGTCGTTGACCGCCGACGCTATCTTCTGGATGTCCTCGGGGGTCACCTCGGTGCCCGATGATAGGATGATGCTTTCCATATTACTCCACCGCTTGACTGTTCAACATCTCGTAAGTGTCGTTAAAGAATTGAGTGGCGATGGCCACCGCATCCTCCTTGCTCGTTATCACGCCGGGCTTGTCCACCGACATGAAGAATTGCCCGTTACGCTCGTAGGCCAGAGATCCCACACGTACCCCGTCCTTGATAAAAGAGCCTGTTATCCGGTCTATCCGCTCATCGGTCTTGACCGAGGCGGAATACTGTATCTTGATACCGGCTACTTCCGAGTAGCCGTTTATTGTCCTAGTATCGCTCGTTATCTCCATGGTCTCATACGTTTAAAATGTTAAAGATCTGACCGAAGGCCCCTGCGGTCAACGTCTTGTCGCAACATTTCTTTATCAATACTGATTCCTTGTCGCTGATATCTAATTCACCCTCGGCGGCGTTGATCCGTGTCATGAGGTTGTAAGCCTCGAACTTCTCGTCTTGATTCATGTCATCGCCGGACGAGTAAAGCCTAGCGCATACTATATCCTTGATGATTTGTACTTTTCCGAACTCGTCCTTCATGTCTTCCCCCTTGAAGGTCTTTAGGGGCTTGTTGAAATTTACTTTCATGACTAATTTATTATTATTGTTGAACATAAAAATCTCCGGTAGTAGCACTCCATCTCACAGGATAAGACTCACCCGGGTCAATATGATTGCTAAATGGCATATGCGAGGCTTTTATAGATGCCCTATAGAACCAAGATGCGTCCCCATCGTAATGCCTGATTCCTATTTCTACGCTTCTCCTTCCTGTGGAATCTTTCAAGTTCTTGTATATTCCAAGACCGGTTATAACCGAGGCTTGAGAAGCTATCATCAGCCCATAAGTTGACACATTAGCCCCGTCATCCTCTATTCCTATAAAGGTGTTGCTACTAAATGATGATATCCCTACATTTGTTCCTATGGCAACTTTTTTTGCAGAGTTTTCCTGAAATGTTATATTAGAAGATAACTTATTACTTTCTATAGTAAACCCTCCTATCGTACCCCTTACCGCCGCCAAACTGGTTGCGTATAGATTATCTACGTCGATCATGGATGTCTTTACATATCCATTAACTATCACAGTGGCAGAAGTTAAGGCCTGTATTATGCTAGCCTCCTTACTCCATGCAGGAAGACTGTTAACAGCTTCTTGCGCTGATCCGGCTGTAGTTACAGCTTTAGCGGCATTTGATATGGCCGTAGCTGCGTCTTGAATAGCCTTGGAAGCGTTTGAATATGCTGTACTGGCAGTCGATTCGGCAGACGAAGCCTTACTCCATGCGCTAGAAGCGTCAGACAAGGCTTCGTTAGCTTTCGATAGAGCCGAACTAGCATTACTGCTAGCGTTATTGATCGTATTTTTGACATCCGTATTGAACATATTGAATGTCACCGCCCCTACAAGATTGATCCTGTCAGCCTGTATCAATATGCCTTCATCTGAAAGATTGATTGAACTTATCACACCATCTTTCTTGACATATAGCTCCAGATTACCTTTTACAGCATCCAATTCCGTGCCTACTTGCGTAAGCGAATTGTTTGTGTTATCTAATGATGTCGACAAGCTCGTTATCCTTCCAGCCTCTACGGTAATCTTTCCTTCTAGCTCCGATTTAATCGCTCCTGTCTCCGTATCGAAATCCGTCTTGGTTACACGTTGCTCAATCTTATCGGCCATGACCGACAACTCAGCGTCATACTTGGTATATATCGCCCCGGTCTCCGAGTCCACGTAATCCTTAGTGGCCAGTAACTTTATATATTCCTCCGTCTGCAAGATCCGCGTCTCAAGCTTTATCACCGCGTCGGCCAGCCTGTCATTGAACAACGACACGCCGTATATCAATATCTCGCCGGTGAATCCGATCCGGAAATCCCCGGTACCGTCCCATTTGCCGGCTTTTGACAGCTTGACGTACTCGTCGGACGGATCGAGGGTCAAGGAGTCGTACAACTCCTGCCCGGCGAAACCCACCGTCAAAACACCTCGTCTCATGACCTTGTAGAAAAAGGCGTACGAGTAGGTCCCAGCCGCCTTATCGCCTTTCATGTTGGCGTTTGACTGGTATATGGTAGTCCCCAGCAGACGGAGCACATTACGATCACCGTCACGGTAGATGTCCGCCACCTCTCTCTTCTCCGAGTAGAAAGCGCCGCCTATCCATAACAGGTCGCCCCCGACGTTAATGAAATGGACCTCGTTCTCCGACCGCCAATAATTTGTGTCCTTCCCGAACGTGGAATTGACAAGTATATTCCCGGATTCCAGAGACATGTCGTTCCTCACCCCCTCGATCTCGCTCCTCAGCTCCCCGTTCATCACGGAGAACTGTTGTTCCACGGTCATGCCGTTATCGAGGTATATGGACGAGTTCTCTATATAGATCCCGTTAAGGTAAGCCCCGTAACCCTTCAGTTGGGTCCCGTTCTTGGTACGGATCATGGAGAGGTTGCCTATCTGGGCCTTCAGCGTGTCTTGCGTGGAAACGCCCGTGATACCGTCATATACGGCGATGAACGGCGCTCCTTGATCCGCCGATGTCAGGTAGATAAGGCCCTGCCTAGTGGTATCCCTGTCGTTACCCCATCGCATGGCGAAATCCCCAGCCTCTGGCTCGCCGGTACCCTCTATCAGCGGGTAGGCCACGTCGAAATAGTCGGATGAGATACCGATACAGCGACCGAATATATATTTAGTGGACGTGATACCGTTCCTTCTCTGTATCCTCACTCCGTCACCTTCCCTGAGGTTCATCAGCATGAGACCGTCCATGTCGTCCATGTAGCATCTCCAACGATCGGACAGCCTCTCGACCCTCCCTATCTTGTTGATATCGGATACGATCTGGTTGCCGCCCAAACCGTATATCTGCGAATACACTATCTCGTAGGCCGTGAAGGTCTTCCTAACGAATATGTTGTCAAAGGTTCCCGTGGCCGTAGGGATGTCTATCTCCGTGCCCCAGCCGGTGAAGCCGGGGGCGAACGATATGGAGCCGATCTTGTTGCCAGCGTATATGTCGGAACGCACCTTCAACGCCTCCATGATACCGGAACCGTCGGCTTTGATCTCCCAGCCCTTACCGTCCATGCCGTCGAGGAAGATGGAGGAGCCTATCTTCTTGTCGAAGATGATCTCTCCCGCCGCCTCGTCATTGATATCCTTGCGAAGATACCTCTTATCCAAGTCCTCAAGATCGAGTATGTCACAGGTATCCAAGCCCGTGACATGGCCGAAGTCATCTAGCAATACGGACGCAATACCTTTCTTCTTCGTCTTATTTATACTCTCTTGAGAAGAGGTATCCTTATGGGAAATCGTATATATATTATTGATATCCGATTTTATCTCTATACCCGGACCTTGTGCCAAGGAGAAATCGCCGCCTCCCCCCTCACCTCCGCTTCCGGAACCTTGACCTCCTATCCTTCGCACCTTATTATCACTGGCAAGGATGAACAAGGCGGGGTCTCCGGCGTAATCATTCACGAACAACTCGCCCCTCGTCAATCCGGAGAGGTGCCATTCCTTGGTCCCGTCATCTATAGCGACGGGAGGAGGAGCTGCTTGCAGCTTACCCTCGGACATCACCGTGTCCGACCCGTACCATATATGTTTGGTCAATTTCTTTTTGCTCATAACGAATCCAAGTTTGATTGATTGACAAAGGCCCCCACGGAATCATCATACACCAGAACCTGCCCGTCCTTGGCGTTTGCCACGTTCACGCTTATGGAACCCGTGACCCAAGATCCGTCCGACTGTTCCGTGAACCCGTTAAAGGAGATATTATCCGCTCTCTCAACGTTAAACGTATAATCAAACAACGGGTATCTCTCGGCTATCACTTGCCTCTCGGGTACGCTGGACTCGCTCCGGACATACCTAACGCCGTTTATCCTCACCTCGGACAGACAGAATATGTTATTGATCAAGCGGGCCATCTCGAAAGGTACCCCCTCGTTATCCCCTATCGTGAGCGTGTCCACCTGATACGGTACGGCGTAAAGCTCTATGATCTCTTGCCCCTGTGTCCTGAACTGCTCGTTGCTAACGTTAAGGGAATGCCCATCCGACTTGAACCCTCCCTCTATCCATAGCTTGAAAGTCCTTTGATTGTTTCCAACCTCAAATACCGCCCCGAACGAGGTGATATTATCCCTGTTGGTATAGGACACCTCCGTCAGCCCCTCCAATTCCCCGTTATCGCAAAACCGGAAGGGGAGACTGCTTATCTGCCCCTCACTCCCGATTATGGAAGCCCTATAAAGGCTATTCCCTCTTGGAACGATAAACTCCAGAAGCTTATTCGAGTCGTTGATCTCATAGGATATGGGGGATATGACGAAGCTATCGTTGGCGCAAAGGTCGAACAACCTCATAGACAAAGTGGTGGAAGGGGATACTACGCATTGCACGGTTATATTCTCGGCATTAGAGAAGCGTTGTATATACTCACGCTCCATCTCGATGCCGTTATAGCCCACGTCAAAAAGCAATGGTGATATCTTGCTCACGTTTATCATACGCCTATAAACGCCAAAAGAGCCATACCCCGCAGGATACGACTCCCGCCGGGTATGGCTCTTAGGCTCTAATTTCTTTTTTGTTATGTCCTACAAATATAGGGGATAAGGATCAATTGTCAAAACAAATTCATGTAATTTTAGACAATATCAGCGAATAGGATGCCGTTTGGTATTTCCCTATCTTCTCCGTTATCTCGCTAACCCATCCCTCGTAC
>ENA-UESK01001041-UESK01001041.1-human-gut-metagenome-genome-assembly--contig:-NODE-1041-length-11575-cov-10.460341_pt1 | contig 11575 bp, 9 predicted proteins | sample MGYA00243006_ERZ508007 | MGnify/ENA primary metagenome ERZ508007 (study PRJEB26167, sample SAMN06115452) | human gut metagenome | host: Homo sapiens | place: China:Jiangsu | collected 2015-08-21... | reverse complement strand
TTGTTATTTCATTCTTTAATAAAAATAAAGTATTTTTAAATTATATCTAATCGTTTTTTCAAATAACTAAATTTACTATATGTTTTACTATAAATGTTTATGTTATAATTTACTTGTAATATTTTCGAAGGGATATTGGCGATGTTAAGCAAAAATACGCTATTTGAATTTCTTTATCAAAATTTACACGACCAGATCACCTGCGGCCATCTGAAACCTGGCGATACTCTGCCTTCCATGCCGCAGCTTGCAGCCATTTATAATGTCGGTATCCGCACCGTCAAAGATGTTTTGGCCAGATTAAAAACAGAAGGCCTGATCCAAACGACAGAACGCAAACCGGCACGTGTCATTTACCGGGCTGAAAAAAACAGTGCTTCTCAAAGCTATGCTGTTGGTCTGCTGCGGCGTCAGGAGTCGCTGACAGAAGTTTATCAAACCATGGGGCTCATTTTACCGTCCATTTTTCATTTTTCTGCCGCACACTGCGATATCAAAAAGCTGCCCTCCTATCAGAAGCTGCTCAAAAAAAATAACTGTCAGGATACTGCAGCGCTCGATGCCGCTTTTTCAGCTCTGCTGAACGAACTGCTGCGCAGCTCCAACAATCTGCTCTATAACGATCTGTATAACAGTCTGAAAACTTATTCTAAGGTTACTTTAGCGGCACCTAAAAATATGCTGTTTAAGTATGATCCGGAAACCTTCCGGTTGCTGCTGGCTGCTTTACAGAGTAATGATTACCAGCTTGTCAATAAGCGTTTCAATGATATGTATCTCAGCTTTTCTGTTTCAGTCAACAAATATATCCGGAAAGTATACAAAAAATACCAACAGGCAGAGATTCCAGAACCTGTTTATGATTATAACTGGAGCGCTGAAAAAGGACGCGACCATTACTATACCCAGATCGCCCGTGACCTGATCGATAAGATCGCCGCCAGCATCTATGAGCCCGGTACACTTTTACCTTATGAAGCTGTACTGGCCAGAAACTACAAAGTCTCTATTTCCACGATCCGCAAATCGCTGGCTCTGCTCAACGAGATCGGCTTCGCAGAAACCATCAATACCAAGGGCACTATTGTCAGGCTGCCGCCTACCTTCATCACCGCTAATTGTATGCAGAACGAGCGTTACAAAAAAGATACGCTGATCTATCTCAGCGCCTTGCAGCTAATGTCAGTTATTATCAAGCCTGTCGCTGTGGCTGCAGCCGGCAGGATCGATCCCCAGACACAGAAAGCCTGGCGGTCAGAATTTGGTCAGCCAGGTAAAGTACCCCTGGCCTTAATAGTCAATTCCCTGATCGAACTTACGGAGCTGCAGCCTCTGCGGGCGATACTGCAGGAAACCAATAAACTGCTGCACTGGGGTTATTATCTGGCTTTTCACCGCCAGAATCTTGCAGGAACGACGGATACTCTTTGCAAATATACATGGCAGGCTTATTTATACCTGGAAGCACGGGATATTGAAGGTTTCAGCACTTATCTGGCAATTTGTTTTTCCTATATCCTTGAAACGATCCGTGATTTTATTATACAGCATGGCCTGCAGGAAGCCGCAAAGCTTGCAACACCTTACAAGATACCCGATTTAAATATCAAATAAAAAAATAGACCTGCCCTAGGGCAGGTCTATTTTTGGGGAATATCTTCAAACAAGGCGGAGAGGGTTGCAATCTACCTTGCCGAAAATCGACTTCACAAATTTTAAATATTGCAATATTTAAATTCGCAATATTTTAATTTATGTTATTATAGCACATTCCCATTTTTTTCAAAATAGTTTTTCAGAAATTTATTTTTAAATCAAAAAGCAGCTTCTCCATTATTAAGATGAGAAGCTGCTTTTACATTTTTCCAGGAATATTCCCTGCTGTTCTCACAGCATATTTTCATCAAATACGACAAAAACATTTTTTCCTTTTCCCTTGGCTTTATACAAAGCGCTGTCCGCTTTCTGATACAGGTCGTCAAAATCAGCGCCGTCGTCAGATTCACAGAACACCATCCCGATACTGCAGGATATCTTCAGCCCTTCTTTTGCCGCGCCTTTAGTGTACAGACTGCAGATCTGCCCGGCTTTCACCAGGGCATTTTCCATACTGGTGATATCACACATCAGCACCGCAAATTCATCGCCGCCGATACGGCCCAGCAGATCCGAACTGCGGAAGCTGCGCTCAAGATTGGCAGTAAGCTCACACAGCACCGTATCACCGAAGGCATGTCCCCTGCTGTCGTTAACATTTTTAAAATCATCAATATCCAGCAGGAAAAAGGCATGCTGCCGTTTCGAGCTGTCAGCTAAAACCTCATTGACATATTTTTCAAAAACAGCCCGGTTATAAATACCCGTCAAAGGATCTCGCTCAGCCTTATGCTGCATCCGTGCAAATTTATTCTGCGTATCGTTGATATCCAGAACATTACCTAAAACACGCTTGATCTGCCGCTTATCATCAAATACCACCGCCATATAAAAACGATACCAGTGATAATCGCCATCAGAAGTATGCAGGCGCCCCTGAAAAACTGTCCTGCCGGCCCTTTGCAATTCTGTCAGAGCCTTCTGCACGGCACTGCTGTCTTCCTCATGAAAATACTTATTTAAACTGCTGCTATTCTTTTCCGCAATAGTATCAGTAATAAAGCCGCCCAATTTTTCCAGTATCTGTTTTTCGGTATTATGCCCCGTCGCACCTTCACCGGTATTTTTAACGATCAGAAATTTACATGCTTTCAGATCAAATTCAAACATGCAGCCTTCCATCAAGCCCGCCGTCAGCCGCAGACCCTCTATCTCCGCGTTGATCTGTTTTAAGCGGTCTTTTTCGATCTGCCGCCAGATATAGATGATAACGAGAAAGCACAGACAAATGAGCAGGAAATATTTTCCCATCGTATCCCGGGCGATCTTATTCAGCATCTGCTGATCTGCCAGCAGATTGGTTCCCGAAACGATCTGGAAAGTGTACCAGTCGTTAACTTCTACAGGCGCAAAGACTACATACTGTGTCTCGCCAAAGATATCAGTATAATAGAAAGCGCCGCTTTCTTTATTGGCAATAGCTTTTTCCAGGTCTTGCTCCGTCATCGAGCAGCCAATGGCTTCCTGCTCCAGGAATTTAAAGAAATTTCCCTGCTTGCCATTGCCGATGCCCATAATCACATCGCCCTTTTCATCTGCGATCATCGTAATGCGGTCCTGCTGCATATTCAGCACCGCCAGCAGCGTTTTCGTCGCATTGTCAAGATCATAGGCTTCATGGACAACGCCGATGACCTCTTCATCCTTATACAGTGGCTTAGCCAGAATAACTACTTTTCTGCCGCTGGACGGCAAAACGACCGGCCCTTCAACAACTTCTTCTCCCTCTAAGGCCCTTTTATAATAATCCTGATCCAGGATATTGATTTCCTCGCCATTGCTCATCAGGGTTTTATGACCACGATAAGTAAGTCCAACAGTCGAAAAATGCCCTGTGTTGGAAACTGTACTCAAAAGATTGATCAAATTATCCTTCTGCCCTTCATATCGAGGAGCGTTTCTCAGCACGATATCCAGTAATTCATTCTGCCGCTGGATCTCGGTATGCAGAATAACCTTGGTATGATGGGCTGCGTCCAGCAAATAATCGTAAGTCTGGCGTTCCAGAATGTCCTTTTGACTGGCACTGAAATTGAATGCAAAAGAAACCGCCAGGATCAAAACTGAGATTATAGTTATGACGATCAGCTCACGATGCAGTTTTCCCCACATAAAGCTACCTCTTTCTATTTTTTACAAATGCTCTCTGAATTCTACAAAATAAAACAATTAGGTTATCCGCTATTAATTATAACCTATTTTTTATATTATAGCATTTTTACTTTTAGCAAATAAATACTTTTATCTTTATTTTTTAAGCCCGGCCGCTGTTTTTTACTGCCGCCGAAAAAAAGCAAAACACCGCTTTCTGTAAAAGCGGTGTTTTGCCTGTAGGAAGCTATATATGAGATGTAATTGCCGTTAAGGCTTAAACATGGCTGTTGGAAACTTCAACAGTTTTGTTCATGACGTTGGTAAAGAATGTAACCGGCACCATAGTCTTGCCATTTACTAAAATCGGAGCGTTGTCCAAAGTAATGGTTTGGCCATTGCGTACATATTGGTTGCTGCCAATAGTCATAAAATAGGTCTGATCACCTTTTTCCATCGAAACATTTTGCATACCGGCATCCCAGAATACCTGGTAGTCCATTTTTTCCATCAGCGGACGCAGGGGCAGGTATACTGTATCTTCTTGAACCATGATGGCTTCATCAGGAGTTAATACCAGCTCTTGTTGATCCATAACGATGGTTCCTGCACCAAGATGGACTTTGATATCGGCGCTGTTGGCTTTAGCGATAGACCAGCCAAAAATGCCTACCAATAATAAGCAGACCACTACGATTACAGATTTTTTCATTTTCATTGACCTCTTTCCTTTCCTGCTGAGCAGGTTTTGTTTACGATTTTTATTATATACACTTTTTCATCTGTGTGAAGTTTTCAATATTTAAATATCAACTAGAAAAAAATTACAGTTTGCTTACAAAAATACTTTTTCCGCCCTTTTTACAGGTCTGAATGACGCATTTTAAAGCCCTTAACCCCCCTGAAACAGTAGAAGTAAATAAAAAAACGACCTTTGTAAGCGCAGTACCTGCAAAGGTCATTTTTGAGTATAAAAATTTTTTAATCCAAAGACTTGACGATCACCAGAACAGGAAACGCCGCATCGGGCAGATCGCTATGAGCACCGCCGCAGACCTTTTCTTCATAAGCGTCCCGGTCCAGCAAATCAAAATCTACAATAATATCGTCACTGTAATATTCCTGAGCCGGCTCAATATCTTCTTTGCGGATACCCTGCCAGGCAGCTTTCGGCACTTTTGCCGCAAAAAATTCCAAAGTCGATGATTTAGCATGATAAATCTGGATCGCGTCTTCTGCGGTATACAACATAACTTTCAACTCCTGTCTTTTCAAGATCAACGGCGCGCTGCCAATGAATGACAGCATCGCTTGTTGTTATTATCACTATATCACAGAAAGCAGCGACAGTCAAAAATCTTAATAATAATTATTAGTTGCATTATTTTCTAAAATATGATTGCTAAAAAGCGGTACTGCCGCCATATCAGGACAGTACCGCAAGTCAGCTTTATTTATTATGCCTCGATCGGCTCGTCCTGCAGGGCTTCATAGCCTTCCTCGCCAGTACGTATCTTAACGACGTTCTCTACATCATAGATAAAAATTTTACCGTCGCCATACTTGCCGGTATAAAGCACTTTTTTCGCAGCTGCCACCACCGCAGCCACAGGAATAGCCGAAACAACAAGTTCTACTTTGACCTTGGGCAGCAGATGCACGCTTACTTCCGCACCGCGGTAATATTCGGTATTGCCTTTCTGCAGCCCGTAACCCAAAACCTTCGTTACCGTCATACCGGTAATACCAAGTTTATCCAAAGCTTCCTTCAAGATCTCAAAACGCAGCTGCGAAGTAATGATCACGATCTTCGTCATTTTCGGTCTGCCTGCTGCCGGCAGAGCGGCAGTAACGTGAGTAACGGCAGCACCAGCCTCTGCTGCTTCCTGAGCAGTCACAGCACCATGGAAATCTTCTGCTGCCGGCATAAAATCGGCATAAGAGCTGGCCAGACCATGCTCTTCCATATCCAGCCCGGCGATTTCCTCACGCGTGCTGACCCGCAGTCCGATAGTTTTATCGAGGATTTGAAAAATCAGCGTCATCACGATACCGATATACGCCGCTACCGCTGCAACTCCTGTCGCCTGAATGATCAGCAGCTCACTGCCGCCGCCGTACAGCAGACCGCCGTCTACTGCAAAAACACCAACCAGCAGCGTGCCCAGCGCACCGCAGACTCCATGTACCGAAATTGCGCCGACAGGATCGTCGATTCTGGCAATCTGGTCAAAAAATTCTACTGCAAAAACGATCACAAGCCCGGCAATGATACCGATCACAAAAGCTCCCGGAACACTGACTGCGTCACAGCCAGCAGTAATAGCGACCAATCCTGCCAGCGCGCCGTTCAAGGTCATCGATACATCAGGCTTGCCGTAACGCAGCCAGGTCAGGAACATCGTTGCCGTCGCGGCAGAGGCAGCGGCCATATTAGTAGTAACAAAGATCCTGCCCATTGATGTCAGGACATCGTCACCGGTCGCGCAAACTGTAGAGCCGCCGTTAAAGCCAAACCAGCCGAACCAGAGAATGAATACGCCCAAAGCGCCCAGCGTCAGGCTGTGTCCCGGTATGGCATTGACACTGCCGTCAGCATTATATTTTCCAATACGCGGACCAAGTATCTTGGCACCGACAAGCGCGGCTACACCACCGACCATATGGACCGCCGTAGAACCGGCAAAATCATGAAAACCCATGGCGCCGAGCCAGCCGCCGCCCCAGATCCAATGCCCCGAGACCGGATAAATAACCGCGCTGATCAAAATACTGTAGATACAGTAAACAGAAAACTTCGTCCGTTCGGCCATAGCACCTGATACAATAGTCGCCGCCGTAGCACAGAAAACAGTTTGAAAGATAAAAAAGGCCCAGGACGGATAAGACGCCCCATAATCGTTTTGCACAAAAAAATCAGGCGCACCGATCAAACCGTCGATATCCGTGCCAAACATCAGGCCAAAGCCAATGATCCAAAAAACGATACTGCCCAGACACAGGTCCATAAAATTTTTCATCACGATATTGCCGGCATTTTTAGCTCTGGTAAAACCGGTCTCGACCATGGCAAAACCCGGCTGCATAAAAAATACCATAAACGCGCCGATCAGTACCCACATCGTATCCGCTGCTGCGTATTTTTCCATCATCATAGTCCCCCCACATCCAATCATTTTAGCTCTATTTATAAAAAAGAAGCGTATCCTCAGCGGATACGCTTCTTCGCGTTGTCAGCTTCCCCAGGGCGTCCTTTAATTGTTGACGCCGTAAAGCAGCTTGCCGTAGGTCGGATACGGCAGATAGTCTTCACCGATCAGCTCTTCGGCAGCATCAGCATAGCTGCGCAGGAGCTCCATTTCTTTTAAAACCGTGTCATGATAATAGTTGGCCTCAGCTTTCATATCGACGCATTTTTCAGCACCTTTCAGGGCTTTGGCCAGCTTTTCACCGCTGTTATACATTTTAGCGGTCACTTCGGAAAGTTTCGCCGCCAGATCAGCTTCAAAGCAGTTTTTGATCCCCAGGTCCTTTTTGGCAGCAGCATTGCCCAGCAGGTCATTAGTATAAGCCGCTGCCGCCGGCAGGATATCCTTATACAGCATATCCAGCATCGTCAAGGCTTCGATATTGATCGTTTTGGCATATTTTTCCAGCATGATCTCCACCCGGGAACGCACCTCGGCCGCTGTAAAAATACCGTGTTTAACAAACAATTCGATATTTTTTTCCGCTTCCATATAAGGCAGCGCTTCCGGTGTGGATTTAAGATTAAGAAGCCCCCTCGATTTGGCCTCTTCTACCCATGCGTCCGTATAACCGTCACCGTTGAACACGATACGTTTATGCTTGACGATGGTTTCTTTGATCAATTTCTTCATGGCAGCATCTTTATCGGCTGCTTTTTCTAATTTGTCTGCGAATTGATTCAAAGCTTCGGCAACGATAGTATTGAGAACGATATTCGGGCCGGCGATAGAAAACTCGCTGCCCAGCATTCTGAACTCGAACTTGTTGCCGGTGAAAGCGAACGGAGACGTACGGTTTCTGTCCGTATTATCCTTGGTCAGTGCCGGGATAACATCACCGCTCAATTTCAATAACGCCGCCGCGTCAGGATTGTACTGCTTCCCTTTTTCGATAGCTTCCAGAATATTGGTCAGCTCCGTCCCCAGGAAAACAGATACTATCGCAGGAGGCGCTTCGTTCGCGCCGAGACGATGATCGTTACCGGCGCTGGCTACACTTACGCGCAGCAGATCCTGATATTCATCAACAGCTTTGATGATAGCTGCGAGAAACAGTAAGAAACGGGTATTTTTATGTGGTTCTTTACCGGGATTCAGTAAATTATCGCCTTCAGTAGTCGCAATAGACCAGTTATTATGCTTACCGCTGCCATTAACGCCAGCAAAGGGTTTCTCGTGCAGCAGGCATACCAGTCCGTGACGCAGGGCAACGCGCTTCATAAATTCCATTGTCAGCTGATTATGATCAGAAGCTACGTTAGTAGTAGTAAAAATAGGTGCCAGCTCATGCTGGGCCGGAGCAACTTCGTTATGCTCCGTTTTAGCAAGCACGCCCAGCTTCCACAGCTCCTCATCCAGCTCCTTCATAAAAGCCAGGACGCGCGGCTTGATGATGCCAAAATAATGGTCTTCCATCTCCTGCCCTTTCGGAACCTTGGCTCCGAACAGTGTACGCCCCGTATATACCAGATCCTTACGCTGCTCCCACATCTCCTTATCGACGAGGAAATATTCCTGCTCCGGCCCGACAGTAGTCACAACCTTCTCGGTCGCCTGCCCGAACAGCGCCAGTATACGTCTGGCAGCCTGGTCGACACAACACATCGAGCGCAGCAGCGGCGCTTTTTTATCCAATACTTCGCCGGTATAGGAGCAAAACGCAGTCGGGATACATAAACAGCCATCCTTGATAAACGCATAAGAGGTAGGGTCCCAAGCAGTGTAGCCGCGGGCTTCAAAAGTAGCGCGCAGACCGCCCGAAGGAAAGCTGGAAGCATCAGGCTCGCCCTGGATCAGTTCTTTCCCGGAGAAATCCATAATAACGCGGCCGTCTGCCGTCGGAGCGATAAAGCTTTCATGCTTTTCGGCAGTAATACCGGTCATCGGCTGGAACCAATGGGTAAAATGGGTCGCGCCATGTTCCAGTGCCCAGTCTTTCATCGCATTGGCGATGATGTTGGCAATCGGCAGATCCAGCGCTTCGCCTTTTAAGACAGCGTTTTTGAAAGTCTTGTAGGTAGCTGTCGGCAAACGGTCTTTCATAACCGTTTCATTAAATACCAGGCTGCCAAACATTTTCGGTACATTGCTCATAATTTTCTCCCCCTCGCTGAAACTAAACAGAATAAAACAAAAAGCAACGGCGAACTCAGGCCTTGGCCCGCAACTTCGCTGTTGCTTATGCTGTGATTATAAATCACTTTTCAGGATTTGTAAAGAGTTTTAGCAAATATTTTCTCATATTTTTATTTAAATGTTCGGATTTTTAGCATAAAAACGCCTTTTTTTACTATTTTTTATATTAAATGTTCCGAAAAATCATTGACAATGAAAAGCAAACAAGCTAAACTAACAATGTAAAAAATTCATCTACCAATATCAACACTTGCGATTTAGCAGGCGACGAGTGCCTTACATTCGCCGGCTCTACTAATAAATTTATTTAAAAGAAAGCAGGTTACAGACAATGGCAAAAATGTTGTATGAAGGCAAAGCCAAAAAAGTTTTTGAAACCGAGAACCCCAATGAAGTAATCATCTATTATAAAGATGACGCTACCGCCATGAACGGCCTCAAAAAAGGCACTATCGCAGATAAAGGCATTATGAATAATACGATCACCAGCTTTTTCTTTGACCTGCTTGCCAAGCACGGCATCCCCCATCACCAGATCAAAAAGCTCAGCGATCGTGAAGCGCTGTGTAAAAAAGTCAGTATCATCCCCATGGAAGTAGTTACCCGTAACATCGCCGCCGGCAGCCTGGCCAAAAAAATGGGCGTCGAAGAAGGCTATGTTATGAAACGCCCTATCGTAGAATTTTACTATAAAAACGACGATCTTGGCGATCCGATGATCAACGCTGATTATGCCGAAGCTTTTGGCTTGGCAACCGATGCACAGGTTGCAGAAATCAAAGCCTACGCCCTGAAGATCAACGAAATCTTAAAAGCCTTTTTGGCTGAACGTAAAGTGCGCCTGATCGACTTCAAAATGGAATTTGGCGTCGATGCAGACGGAAAAGTGATCCTCGCCGACGAGATCACACCTGATACCAGCCGCTTATGGGACTGGGATACTAACGAAAAACTCGACAAAGACCGTTTCCGCCGTGATATGGGCAGCGTCGAAGAAGCCTATCAGGAAATCATCAAAAGACTGACAGGGAAATAATTAGCATATCACAAAATAAAAAGCCGACTGCGAGGTCGGCTTTTTTGTTATATAATTATGATAAAATTAATGCCGCCTGACGAAAGCGAGGTATCTGCCATGGAAAAACAAACCTTGATCGCTCATTGCCTTACTTATCCTAATGCTGTCGAAGATTATCCCTTTGCCGATAACGATCTCACTATTATGCGCCATCCATCCGGTGGTAAATGGTTTGCCTGTATTATGCATCTTCAAGGCAAGCTCTGCATAAATCTGAAATGTGATCCTGTCAGATCCGAATTTCTGCGCCGTACTTACAAAGGCGTTTACCCGGCCTGGCATATGAACAAAGAACATTGGAACACCGTCGAAGTAAACAGTGTGCCCAAAGGCGAATTATTTGCCATGATCGCCCACAGCTTTGAACTGACCGCGCCCAAAATACCAAAAGCGAAGCCCATGAGAAAAACAGAGAAATAAAAAAGCACCGCTTTCAGGCGGTGCTTTTTTATTTCTCTTCTGTTCAGATTTCAATACTGCTTAGAAACTCCAGCGAGCACCCACATTCCACTGCCACGGAGTTTTAATATCATCGCCAAATGTTTTAACTACATCAGCATAAACATAACTGTTGTCCGTAGTTTTGAAGTTGAAGCCCAGGCCTGCTTCATACCAGGTGCCGCCAATATCCTGACTGTAGCTGTTGCTGATACTATTCAGGCTCAGATAAGTATCGGCATTACCTGCAAATTCATGCAGCAATGAAGCTTTGGCATAAATGCTGCCTTTATCGCTGATAGTTTTACCCATTTCAAAGCCCACTCGTCCAACGCAGCTCTCCAGTGTATCCTGGTTGACTTTGATCCCGTTATTAGTAGTATAATCCTCACCGCCGATACGCATCAATGTCAGCTGAGCCTGCGGCGTTACATACCAGCCGTTATCGAGACCTACCTTCATACCATATTCACCGCTCAAGGAAGTTCCCCAAGCATCATAATCTCCATGAGTATGCCCTGCTGCCGCATAATTATCGTATTCGTTGGATAAACGACCCTGTTTTAAAACAATATCAGTATAATGTCCTCTGTCACCCAGCCAGGTTCCATAAAGTGACAGGGAGGTGCTCTTGTTTTCACCTTTACCGCTATCGTAAGTAGTTTTTCCGTCGTTATGGCTTATTGCCGCACCATAATGCCAGCTGCCAAAAGCTTTATCATAGCCCAATTGGAAGAAATTATACTGATTTTTATAAGCGCCGCTGTATTCAAATTCACCGCGGCTCATACGTGCCCAAATGCCTTGGTCTCCCTTGCTGTTACGCAATTCTCCTAACCGCTGGCTCAGCGTGCTGTCCTCCTGCCGCCATGAAACGATCGCAACACTGGCAATATTGCGCATAGAAGTCATAGTAGAACTTTCCTTA
>ENA-UESK01001036-UESK01001036.1-human-gut-metagenome-genome-assembly--contig:-NODE-1036-length-11612-cov-1.993671_pt1 | contig 11612 bp, 8 predicted proteins | sample MGYA00243006_ERZ508007 | MGnify/ENA primary metagenome ERZ508007 (study PRJEB26167, sample SAMN06115452) | human gut metagenome | host: Homo sapiens | place: China:Jiangsu | collected 2015-08-21... | reverse complement strand
GACATCCTGGGTCATAAAGGTACCCGGCTCACCCAATGCCAGGATCGACTGCCGGATATCGTCATTACGCGTGTAATGGCGTTCACCGGTCAACACCAGCTTTGAGAGCGGCAGGCGTTGCGCATCTTCCATCCAGCCCAACACGACCCAGCCGCTCACCAACACTGTCGTTAAAACGGTCAGCAGGAAAAGGATCCCCGCCAGACGCGTTCCATTATTGCGGCGAGAAGAAACCTCTTCTTCGCTATTTCGCGTGTTCAGAGCAGCCTGCGACATATTAGTCCGCCAGTTCCAGAATTCGTACTACCAACTGCGAGAAGCTCATACCTGCCTGACGTGCCGCCATCGGCACCAGGCTGTGGCTGGTCATACCCGGTGAGGTATTGGCTTCCAGCAGATAAAACTGTCCATCGCTGTCCAGCATAACGTCAATACGTCCCCATCCTTTGCAACCTAACGTCGTCCATGCTTTCAGCACTAATGCCTGCAAATTGGCCTCTTGTGACGCTTCCAGACCTGCGGGGCAGAAATACTGTGTCTCATCAGAGAGATACTTCGCCTCATAATCATAGAAGGTTCCGGACGGTTGAATACGTATTGACGGTAAAATTTCTTCACCGAGTATCGCAACCGTGAACTCCGGCCCACTTAGCCATTTTTCAATCAATACTTCTTCATCGTGCTGAAATGCCAATCTTAATGCATCTTGTAGAGCATTTTCTGCTACTACTTTTGACATTCCCACACTGGAACCTTCGCGGCTCGGCTTAACGATAACCGGCAAACCCAGAGCAGAAATTTCTGCTAACTGCTTATCGCTCAGGCCTTTTTCAAACTCTGCGCGGGTTAATGCTACCCACGGCGCTACCGGTAAACCAGCGCCCTGCCAAAGCAATTTGCTGCGTAGTTTATCCATTGAAAGCGCAGATGCCATCACTCCGCTGCCGGTATAAGGCAAGCCCATCAGCTCGAGCATACCCTGCAGCGTGCCATCTTCACCGCCGCGACCGTGTAGCGCGATAAACACTTTCTGAAAGCCCATCGACTTCAGTTGCGTCACGTCGACTTCTTTCGGGTCGACAGGATACGCATCAATACCGCCTTCACGCAGCCCGGCTAACACCGCTGCGCCAGAATTCAGAGAAACTTCCCGCTCAGCGGAAGTCCCGCCCAACAGGACCGCGATTTTATCAGTCAGGTTGTTCTTCCTGCGGAGTTTGCGGTTTCAGTTTGATTTCAGCTAGAGAACGGGCACTTTTTCCGATATTACCAGCCCCCTGAACGAGAATCAGGTCGTTACCGGTTAATACCGGTGCCAGCATCTCGGCTACCTGCGCCGGGTCCGGCACCAGAATGGGATCAATTTTCCCACGTCCACGAATTGTGCGACACAGCGAACGGCTGTCCGCTCCCGGAATTGGCGCTTCGCCAGCCGGATACACTTCCAGCATCAACAGGGTATCAACCTGCGTCAGCACATTGGCGAAATCATCATACAGGTCGCGCGTACGGGTAAAACGGTGCGGCTGAAACAGCATTCCCAGGTTTTTATCCGGCCAGCCTGCACGCGCCGCTTTAATGGTGGCGTCCCCTTGCGTCGGGTGGTAGCCGTAGTCATCGACCAACATCGCCGTACCGCTTTTACCATTCACTGGCTCCAGCGGGAATTCACCGAGGAAATCAAAACGGCGACCAGTCCCCTGGAAGCTCTCCAGCGCACGCAAAATAGCCTCGTCGTCAATGCCCTCTTCCGTAGCAACCGCAACCGCAGCTGCGGCGTTCAGCGCGTTATGACGACCTGGCGCATTCAGGGTGACGCGCATCGGCTCTTTGTCCTGGCGCAGCAGCGTAAAGTGCCCCTGCGGGCCAATCTGCTGATAATCTTCTACACGCACGTCGGCATCTTCGCTGAAGCCGTAAGTCGTGGTCTGACGTCCCACACGCGGTAACAATTCGCGGATCACCGGATCATCAACACACATCACCGCACGACCGTAAAACGGCAGGTTGTGCAGAAAATTAATAAAAGTCTGTTTTAAATTCTCAAAGTCGCCCTGGTAGGTATCCATGTGGTCGGCTTCGATATTGGTGACAATCGCCACCATCGGTTGCAGATGCAGGAACGATGCATCACTCTCATCTGCTTCGGCAATCAGGTACCGACCATGCCCCAAACGCGCATGAACCCCCGCCGCTTTTACCAGCCCGCCGTTAACGAAGGTTGGGTCGAGCCCCGCTTCTGCGTAGATGCTGGAAACCATCGCGGTGGTTGTCGTTTTGCCGTGTGTTCCGGCAATGGCGATGCCATGACGAAAACGCATTAACTCAGCCAGCATTTCAGCACGACGGATCACCGGAATACGCGCTTCATGAGCTGCGACAATTTCCGGGTTATCGGCAGAAATCGCGCTGGAAACAACGACCACGCTGGCATCACGTACGTTTTCCGGGCGATGGTTGAAATAAATCGTCGCACCCAGATTCATTAACTGCTGCGTGACCGGATTTGGCGCTAAATCGGAACCACTGATCTGATAACCTTCATTGGCCAGAACTTCGGCAATACCGCCCATACCGGCACCACCGATGCCGACAAAATGTATGTGCCGAACGCGACGCATTTCGGGCACGATGGAACGCAGTTTTGCCAATTGTTGTGTATTCATTCTTTACGCCATTAACTTCTTAAATTCATACGATGCAAAAGGCATCGCTACAATTACGCCCGGGCAGCCCGGCTCACTTCATTTGCCACTCGCTCGGTGGCATCCGGAATGGATGCAGCCCGGGCGCGTTCTGCCATGGTTAATAAGGTTTCTCGCGACCACCCGGCCAGGGTGTTGGCGACAGCATCCACGCTAAGCTGTGACTGCTCGATAATTTTGGCTGCGCCCGCTTTTTCCAGCGGTAGCGCATTCCAGTATTGCTGGCGGTCTTTATGTTGAAACGGCACAAACAACGCCGGTAGTCCTGCCGCGGCGATTTCACTCACCGTTAACGCACCGGAGCGGCAAACAACGACATCCGCCCACGCATACGCCGCCGCCATATCATCAATAAATTCCGTCACTTTATGCTGCGGTTGTCCCGCTTCGGCATACGCCTGTTCAACGGATTGTTGCGAACCTTTGCCGCTCTGATGCCAGATAGTGACTGAATCACCCAGTTTCGCAGCAACCTGCGGCATTGTCTGGTTAAGAATGCGTGCGCCCTGAGAACCACCCACTACCAGCACACGAACCGGACCTTCACGTCCAGCCAAACGTTGCTGCGGCAACGGCAGCGCCAACACATCGGTACGCACCGGGTTACCCACCACTTCCGCATTAGGGAAAGCGCCTGGAAACGCCTGCATCACTTTGGTGGCAATCTTAGCCAGCCATTTATTGGTTAAGCCCGCAATACCGTTTTGTTCATGAAGTACAACCGGAATGCCTAACGACCACGCAGCCAGACCACCTGGACCTGATACATAGCCGCCCATACCGAGCACCACGTCAGGTTTGTACGCTTTCATAATCGCCCGCGCCTGACGCCAGGCGTTGAAGATACGCAGCGGGGCAGCTATCAGTGCTTTTATACCTTTTCCACGCAGACCAGAGATACGAATGAAATCAATTTCGATGCCATGTTTTGGCACTAAGTCCGCTTCCATACGGTCGGCAGTCCCCAGCCAGCGAACTTGCCAACCCTGAGCCATTAGATGGTGCGCAACCGCCAGTCCCGGGAATACATGTCCACCGGTTCCGCCTGCCATCACCATTAATCGCTTTCCTTGACCACTCATCGTGAACCTCGTACAAACGCCTGCGCTTTCTCCAGACGCGTTTCATAATCAATACGCAACAGCATCATGATGGCTGTCGACATAATCAGTAAGCTCGAACCACCGTAACTGATCAGCGGCAATGTCAGACCTTTGGTCGGTAACATCCCCGCCGCCGCGCCTACGTTAACCAGCGCCTGGAAACTAAACCAGATACCAATAGAACAGGCGAGAAAACCGGAAAAACGGTGGTCAATTTCTAATGCTTTGCGGCCAATCGACATCGCGCGAAAAGCGACGAAGAATACCATTAAAAGTGCCAGCACCACACCGACATACCCCAGTTCTTCGCCGATAATGGCGAAAATAAAGTCAGTGTGCGCTTCCGGCAGATACTCCAGTTTTTGTACCGAGTTACCTAAACCTTGTCCCCACAGTTCACCGCGACCAAACGCCATCAACGATTGCGTTAACTGATAGCCGCTGCCAAAGGGATCTTCCCACGGATTCCAGAATGCGGTAACACGGCGGATACGGTACGGTTCGGCGAGGATCAGCAACACAACCGCTGAAATGCCCATACCGATAATGGCAATGAACTGCCACAATTTCGCTCCCGCCAGGAACAACATCGCCAGCGTAGTCACAAACAACACCACCACCGTACCAAGGTCTGGCTGTGCCAGCAGTAACACTGCCAACACCAGAATCACGCCCATCGGTTTCAGGAAGCCACGCAGGTTATTACGTACTTCGTCGCCTTTACGCACCAGATAGTTGGCGATATAGCAAAACAGCGACAGTTTTGTCAGCTCCGCAGGCTGGATACGCAGCAAACCGAGATCGATGCCCCTTTAACCGAGCTACCCACTACCAGAACGATCATCAGCAGGATGATAGATCCGAGCAGCATCGTGGCACTGTAGCGTTGCCAGAACTCCATCGGCAGACGCAGCGTAATGATCGCCAGAATGAATGCCAGGATCAGATAGACGCCATCACGCTTCGCGAAGAAGAACGGATCGTTGGTTAAGCGTTGCCCTATGGGCATTGACGCCGAGGTCACCATGATAAAGCCAATCGCCGCGAGACCGAAGGTCAGCCACAGTAAGGTGCGATCGTACATGATCAGGCTGTCGGTATCTTTTTCCCGCGAGCCCATCACCCAGCCCTTTAGCGCCGTGGAGATCCAGACCAGGATACTGAATCCTGGCAGGCGCGGCATTTTCAGGCGAGGGAGAGATAAACGCATCAACCTAACTCCTTCGCCAGACGGGCAAACTCATTGCCTCGTTGTTCAAAGTTCTTGAACTGATCAAGGCTGGCACAGGCCGGGGAGAGCAGAACCATATCGCCCGGCTGAACACGCGGAGCCAGCAAGCGCATCGCCTGTTCCATAGTTTCGGTTTGTTCTGCCACTTCCGGGCGTAGCGCCGCCAGCTGCGCGCCGTCACGACCGCAACAATACAGACGTACGTTATCGCCATTCAGGTAACGCGCCAGTGGGCTAAAGTCCGCCGATTTACCATCGCCGCCCAGCAACAAATGCAGCGTGCCGTCTACGTGCAGGCCATTCAGTGCCGCTTCCGTACTGCCGACGTTGGTCGCTTTTGAATCGTTAATCCAGCGCACACCGTTATGCTCCAGCACAACTTCAAAGCGATGCGGCAGACCAGTGAATGTGGTTAACGCTTTCAGGCTGCTGGCACGCGGTAACCCTGCAGCATCTGCCAGCGCCAGCGCCGCCAGCGCATTGGTGTAGTTATGCTGCCCGGAAAGTTTCATTTCTTTCACGTTCAGCACTTTCTCGCCTTTCACCCGCAGCCAGGTTTCACCCTGCTGATGATTCAGGTGATAGTCACCCATGTTGACGCCAAAGCTGACGCAGCGTTCATCCGCACCGCGAATCGGCATTGTTAAGGCATCATCAGCATTAACCACGCAAATTTTTGCGTTTTCGTAAATGCGCAGTTTTGCTGCACGATACTGTTGTAAACCAAACGGATAGCGATCCATATGATCTTCAGTCACGTTCAGAATGGTCGCTGCTACCGCCTGTAAACTGGAGGTGGTTTCAAGCTGGAAGCTCGACAGCTCCAGCACGTACAGTTCGCACTCATCATCCAGCAGCATCAACGCAGGCAGGCCAATATTGCCACCCACACCAACGTTAACCCCCGCCGCTTTCGCCATTTCACCCACTAGCGTGGTGACCGTGCTTTTGCCGTTAGAACCGGTGATCGCCACAATCGGTGCTTGTGCTTCACGACAGAACAGCTCGATATCGCCAACGATTTCGATTCCGGCATCAGCGGCAGCGCTTAAGGATGGATGCGCCAGTGCAATACCGGGACTGGCGACAATCAGATCGGCCGCCATCAGCCATTCATCATTCAGACCGCCCGTGTGGCGTTCTACAGCTTCGGGTAATTTATCCAGGCCAGGCGGTGTCATACGCGTATCCATAACGCGCGGCGTCACACCGCGAGCGAGGAAAAAGTCCACGCAAGAAAGCCCGGTGAGGCCCAGGCCGATAATGACGACATTTTTACCCTGGTAATCAGCCATGATTAACGTACCTTCAGCGTTGCCAGACCAATCAGGACCAGCATCAGCGAAATAATCCAGAAACGTACAATGACGCGCGGTTCCGGCCAGCCTTTCAGTTCATAGTGGTGATGAATCGGTGCCATGCGGAAAATACGTTGTCCGCGCAGTTTAAAGGAGCCGACCTGCAGGATGACAGAAAGCGTTTCTACCACGAACACGCCCCCCATAATCACCAGCAGGAATTCCTGACGTAGCAGTACGGCGATAATGCCTAACGCACCACCTAACGCCAGCGAACCGACATCGCCCATAAAGACCTGCGCCGGATAGGTGTTAAACCACAGGAAGCCCAGTCCTGCCCCGACTATCGCGGTACAGACAATAACCAGTTCCCCGGCGTGTCGCAGATACGGTATGTGTAAATAGCTGGCAAAGTTCATGTTGCCGGTCGCCCACGCCACCAGCGCAAAGCCGCCTGCGACAAAGACGGTTGGCATAATTGCCAGACCGTCAAGACCATCGGTCAGGTTTACCGCGTTGCCAGTACCCACAATGACGAAGTAAGCCAGCAGAATGTAGAACAGCCCCAGTTGCGGCATGACATCTTTAAAAAACGGGACCACCAGCTGCGTTGCGGGCGTGTCTTTCCCAACAAGGTACAGCGCGAAGGCGACACCCAGCGCAATGACCGACATCCAGAAATACTTCCAACGAGCGATCAACCCTTTGGTGTCTTTACGCACTACTTTGCGATAATCATCAACAAAGCCAATAACACCGTAACCTACCAGCACTACCAACACGCACCAGACGTACGGATTGGACGGGTAAGCCCACAGCAGTACGGAGATCACAATCGCCGTCAGGATCATAATCCCGCCCATGGTCGGCGTACCGCGCTTGCTGAAGTGTGATTCAGGACCGTCGTTACGCACCACCTGACCAAAGGAAAGTTTTTGCAAATGAGCAATCATGCGCGGGCCCATCCACAATGAGATGAACAGCGCAGTCAGCAGGCTGACGATGGCGCGAAACGTCAGATAGGAAAAGACGTTAAAGCCGGAATAATATTTGACCAAATGTTCGGCCAGCCAAACTAACATGTCCCATTCTCCTGTAAAGCGCGTACTACCTCTTCCATGGCAGCACTACGTGAACCCTTAACTAAAATCGTAATTACCTGTTGCTCAGCAATCAGTGATTTAAGACGCGTAATTAACGCAGTTTTATCAGCAAAATGTTCGCCAACGCCGCTGGCGGTGCTGATAGCATGGCTTTGTTTACCCACGCTTAACACGCGGTCAATACCAGCTGCTTTTGCCGCTTCGCCCACCTGTATATGGCAGGCTTCGCTTTCAGCGCCCAGTTCCGCCATATCGCCCACCACCAGCACGCGGTAGCCCGGCATTTCAGCCAGTACCTGGACTGCTGCGGTCATTGAACCGACATTGGCGTTATAGGAGTCGTCGAGCAGCAACTGGTTTTCCGCCAGTTGGATGGGGAACAGACGGCCTGGAACAGCTTTCAGATTTGCCAGCCCCGCTTTGATAGCATCAAGCGTTGCGCCCACGGACATGGAGAGCGCAGCGGCTGCCAGCGCATTCGCAATATTGTGACGCCCCGGCAACGGCAGCAGAACATCGACGCTACCGGTTGGGGTTTGTAGGGTAAATTCCGTACCGTGCGAGGTCACATGGATATTGGTGGCGGTGAAATCGCTGTTGGCGGCATTAGGTGAGAAACGCCACACTTTGCGTGAGCCAATTACGCTCTGCCAGTTCAGCCAGTCGTTGTTGTCGGCGTTCATAATGGCGATACCGTTTTCCGGCAGGCCGCTAAAGATTTCACCTTTCGCTTTCGCGACACCCGCAAGCGAGCCAAAACCTTCCAGATGCGCCGCTGCCAGGTTGTTGACCAGCGCAGCTTCCGGGCGAGTCAGACTCACAGTCCAGGCAATTTCGCCCTGATGGTTCGCGCCAAGTTCAATTACTGCGTAATCGTACTCTGGCGTTAAGCGCAACAGCGTCATCGGTACACCGATGTCGTTGTTGAGATTGCCTGCCGTATAAAGCGTGTTGCCACACTGGCTTAAAATCGCTGCCGTCATCTCTTTAACGGAGGTTTTGCCGGAGGAACCGGTCAGAGCAACCACGCGCGCCGGAACTTGCTGGCGAACCCATGCAGCCAGTTCACCAAACGCCAGACGAGTATCCTTGACGATTACCTGCGGCAGATCGATATCCAGCGGACGGTTAACCAGTAGTGCACCCGCTCCGCCAGCTTTCGCCTGGTCAGCAAAATCATGGGCATCGAAACGTTCGCCTTTCAGGGCAACAAACAGGCAACCCGGCGTCAGTTTTCGTGTGTCTGTGGTTACAGCATCAAGGGTGATATCTGCCCCTTTTAGTTCACCGTTGAGAATATCGGTAAGTTGGCTAAGGGTTACGCTAATCATGCAATCACCCCCAGCAGACGCGCCACCGTGACGCGATCGGAGTAGTCCAGACGCTGATTGCCAACAATCTGGTAATCTTCATGGCCTTTGCCCGCGACCAGTACCACATCATTCTCTTTAGCCTGCATACCGGCGCAAGTCACCGCTTCAGCACGGCCTTCCATCACTTTGGCATGTCCGGCATCTAACATTCCCGCCAGAATATCGTTGATGATGGCACGCGGTTCTTCGGTACGCGGGTTATCGTCCGTCACCACCGCCACGTCAGCAAACTCTTCGGCAATTGCGCCCATCAGTGGACGTTTGCCTTTATCACGATCGCCACCACAGCCAAAGACGCACCACAGCTTGCCCGCACAGTGCAGGCGCGCCGCCTGTAAGGCTTTTTCCAGTGCATCCGGTGTATGCGCGTAATCCACCACTACCGTCGGTTTGCCTGGCGCAGTGAACACTTCCATACGTCCACAAACCGGCTGCAGGCGTGCGGCAGTTTTCAGCAGGTCAGCCAACGGATAGCCCAGCGCCAGCAGCGTCGCCAGCGCCAGCAGCAAGTTGCTGACGTTAAAAGCGCCCATCAGATGGCTTTCAATTTCGCCATCGCCCCAGCTGGGGCTAAAGCGAATCGTCGCACCGCTGTCGTGATAGTTCACTTCTGTCGCTTTCAACCAGCGTCCGTGACAGTTCGGATTGATATGATCTTCCATTGATACCGCAACCGCGTCCGGCAGTTTTGCCAGCCAGCGGCGGCCCACTTCATCGTCGGCGTTAATAATCGCCTGACCGCAATGATGCTCAGAATAAAGCAGCCATTTCGCGGCTTCGTAGTGTTCCATATCACCATGATAATCAAGGTGATCGCGGCTTAAGTTGGTAAAGACCGACGCCGCAAATTTCAATGCCGTCACACGGTGCTGTACCAGTCCGTGGGAGGAAACTTCCATTGCGCAAAAAGTCGCGCCCTGATCCACCAGCCCCGCCAGCTCATGCTGAACATCGACTGCCGAACCGGTTGTATTTTCTGTCGGGATCACTTTCCCCAGCAGGCCGTTACCAACGGTGCCCATTACCGCGCTGGTTTCGCCAAGCAGTTGGCTCCACTGCGCCAGCAGCTGGGTCGTCGTGGTTTTGCCGTTGGTGCCCGTTACGCCCACGAGACGTAAATTGTCAGAGGGTTCATGGTAAAAGCGGCCCGCCAGTGCAGATAAACGCTCGTTGAGCTGGCTGAGATAGATGACCGGTACGCCGTGCATTTCACGGATTTCACCGTCGGTCGCCTCATCTTTCGCCTCTGCAATAATGGCAGCCACACCTTGCGCTATCGCCTGCGGGATATATCGACGCCCGTCCGCCTGATGACCTACTACAGCTACAAAGAGATCGCCCGCCGCAGCCACACGGCTGTCGAGTGTCATCTCTCGCAGTGCTCGCGAAGGTGCGTCTGGCACCCACGGAGCAAGAAGGTCGCGCAAATTACGATCTGCCACCTGTCCCCTCGCCTTGATTAATCACAAATTCATTTTTATCGCCCGTTGTCAGCGCATCCGGCTCGATGTTCATGGTACGCAATACGCCGCCCATGATGGCACCAAAGACCGGCGCGGAAACGGCGCCGCCGTAGTATTTACCCGCCTGCGGATCGTTGATAACAACAACCAGCGCGAAGCGCGGCTGACTCGCAGGCGCAACGCCTGCGGTATAAGCAATATATTTATTGATGTAGCGACCGTCCGGCCCGACCTTTTTCGCGGTACCGGTTTTAATGGCGATACGATAGCCTTTAATCGCCGCCTTCACGCCGCCGCCGCCCGGTAGCGCCACGCTTTCCATCATATGCACCACGGTGCGAACAATGGATTCCGGGAAGACTCGTTCACCGGGAACCGGGGGGTCAACTTTGGTAATCGACAGTGGGCGATAAATGCCGTAGCTGCCGATAGTTGCGTAGACTCGCGCTAACTGTAACGGTGTTACCATTAGCCCGTAGCCGAAAGAGAAGGTGGCCCTCTCTATGTCAGACCACCGTTGTTTTTGAGGATATAAGCCACTGCGTTCTCCGACCAACCCCAAATTGGTCGCTTTTCCCAGTCCAAAACGTGAGTAAGTATCTACTAACGCTGAGGACGGCATCGCTAACGCCAGTTTGGAAACACCGACGTTACTCGACTTCTGTAATACCCCGGTCAGGGTTAATTCGCTGTAGCGTGCCACGTCTTTGATTTCGTGGCCGTTAATTCGATAAGGAACGGTATTCAGTACCGAGTTTTCCCGCACTACGCCACGTTGCAACGCGGTCATCACCACCATCGGTTTAACCGTTGAGCCAGGTTCAAACACGTCAGTGATGGTACGGTTACGCATCGCCTCTTTCGGCGTGCCACTCAGATTGTTTGGGTTGTATGACGGGCTGTTAGCCATCGCCAGCACTTCACCGGTGTTGACATCCACCAGCACGGCGCTACCAGATTCAGCTTTGTTAAAGGCCACCGCGTTGTGCAGTTCGCGATAAACCAGCGCCTGCAGGCGTTCATCAATACTCAGCGCCAGGTTGTGCGCCGCCTGACTGTCGGTGGAAGAGATATCTTCAATTACGCGACCATAGCGGTCTTTACGCACAATGCGCTCACCCGGCTGCCCGGTAAGCCATTTATCGAAACTCTTCTCGACGCCCTCAATCCCCTGACTATCGACGTTAGTAAAGCCGATGAGGTGAGCGGTCACTTCGCCGGATGGATAATAACGGCGAGATTCTTCACTCAGATGAATCCCCGGCAGTTTCAGTTTTTTGATGTACTCTGCCATGTCAGGGTTTACCTGACGCGCCAGATACGTATGTAGTCCGCA
>ENA-UESK01001022-UESK01001022.1-human-gut-metagenome-genome-assembly--contig:-NODE-1022-length-11717-cov-3.813574_pt1 | contig 11717 bp, 10 predicted proteins | sample MGYA00243006_ERZ508007 | MGnify/ENA primary metagenome ERZ508007 (study PRJEB26167, sample SAMN06115452) | human gut metagenome | host: Homo sapiens | place: China:Jiangsu | collected 2015-08-21... | reverse complement strand
CATCTTTAAAAGGTACGCCTTCTTCCCCGCCATTTTTACGGAATGTTTTCCCTTCCCAAACAGCCCCTCTCCCCAAAAACTGAAAGGCACACACACGCTTTCTCTTTCAGTACCTTTCCGAACAAGGATCCGATAACGCCAAAAGTCTTGGCAGAGGAAGTGTTGGGGGCGTGGGGCAAGGGAGGGAGAACCGTGGGATGCTCTCCCCTTCCCCCACGTCAAAACTACCGTTCCTGCGCGGCGATCCAGCTCATGGCCTCGCGCAGATCCAGCGTGCCTTCGTAAATAGCCCGTCCGCTGATCGCGCCTTCAAGGTTCGCGGATACCGACAGCGGATACAACGCCTTCACGTCATCCAACGTGGCAACGCCGCCGGCGGCAATCACCGGCACCTTGCTCGTCCGGGCCAGATGCGTCAGGGCGGGCACGTTCACGCCGGTCTGCATACCGTCACGCTCGATGTCGGTATACACGAGGAACGCCGCGCCGTCTTCAGCCAGACGGGGAACCACATCATCCACCGTATACGGCGTATCCCCCACCCAGCCACGGGTCTTCAGGCGTCCGTTTTCCGCATCCAACGAAACGCCGATGCGACCGGGGCAGGCATGGCACAACGCCGCGAAACGGGCGGGATCTTCCAGAGCCAGCGTACCGATGATCAGACGGGCCACACCCGCATCAAGCCAGCGATGGGCAGTTTCCTCGTCACGGATACCGCCGCCAAGCTGTACCGGGATGGAAAGGGCTTCACAAATCCGGCGGACCAGATCCGTATTCGGCGACACGCCTTCAAACGCGCCGTCCAGATCCACAAGATGCAGGAACTTTGCGCCCTGCCCCTGCCATTGCAGCGCCGCCGCAACCGGATCGTCGGAAAAGACCGTGGAGTCGTCGGCACGCCCGCGCCTGAGGCGCACAGCCTGCCCCCCTTTGATATCCACTGCGGGAAAAAGGATCATAAACCGAACTCCTTGATCATCTTCTGCATCCCTTCCATCGCCAGCTCCTGCGCCGTGAGCCACTTGGCGCCGCGCTTGAGGAACGTATCAAAGTTCATCAGGTTATCGCTCAGGCCGACCTGCTTTTCCTTGAAATGGGAACGGGACACCAACGCGCCGCCGGGTTCGCGCACGTCGATCAGATAGAAGTCCATATTCACGGCGGCGGACGTCGTCACACCCGCGCTGCTCCCGGCCCGTTCACGCCAGTCGAGGATTTGCGGGACGATGAGCAGATCCACGCCCATGTCCTTCCCGATCTTGGCCCAATGGGCCAGCGCGCCATTGCGTTCGCGAGGATCCGCGCCCCCGGCCTTGGGAATGAACACGTACGAGCGGTGCGTCGTGGTCTTCAAAAGCTTCATGAGTTCTTCATTGAACGTGGCCATAGCCTGATCCGAGGCCAGCACGCGATCTTCAGGAATGAATCCCGCGAGCAAATCCGTCGTGCCCTTGGGCTGTTCCACGCCGACGACACCGACCTTCAAATCGGGGAGGTCCGGAGTGCTGGGCGTCGTCTTCTGACAGGCCGCAAGCAGAGATATGGATACGGCCAAAACCGCGAGACAGAAAAAACGGCGGGTCAGTCTGCTCATCAGTCGAGACTCCCTTTGGTGCTCCGCACCACGTTACCTGTGAGAGAAACGGCCTGAGCCAAGGCAAGCCCCAACCCCTTAGCCGCGGATTCCAGCAAATGATGCCCGTTCCGGCCATACAGGAACGCGACATGCACGTTCATGCGGGCGGCGGCGGCAAAACTCTTATAGAACTCACGCCAGACGTCACGCTCCTCACCCGCGAGCACAGGCGGCAGCAACTCGTCACCCCGCCACTCCAGCCACGGGCGCCCGGAAATATCAAGCGTCACCTCGGCCAGCGCCTCGTCCATCGGAACACGGGCAAACCCCACACGGGCAATGCCCTTCCGGTCGCCCACGGCCAGCGCGAACGCCTGGCCAAGGCAGAGGGCGATGTCTTCGGCGGAGTGATGCGCATCGATATGCGTATCGCCCTTGCAGGTCAGGGACAAATCAAACCCGGCCCAGAACGCCGTCAGGGTGAGCATGTGATCAAGCAGGCCAAAACCGGTGGCGACGGACGTCTTGCCGCTGCCTTCAAGGCACAAGGTCAAATCGATATCGGTTTCCGCCGTGGTTCTGGCGACGTGTCCGGTACGGATCATGCCCCACCTTCCTCGGCCGCCTTTTCCCGCTCCGCCTTCTTCTTACCCACAAGCGCGGCCACCCAGATGCTGACTTCATACAGCACAAGCATGGGGCCCGCCATCATAAGCTGCGAGAACACGTCCGGCGGCGTCAGGATGGCGGCGACGACAAAAATGGCCAAGATGGCGTATTTGCGCACGTCGCGCATCTTCTGCGCGGTAATGAGGCCCATACGCGCCAGGAAGAAGCTGAACAGCGGCATTTCGAAAATGAGCCCGAAGGCAAGCACCATCTTGAGCGCAAAGCTCAAGTATTCGTCGATCGACAGCATCGCCACGATATTGTCGGTCGAATAGCTCATGAAAAACTCGAAAGCGAACGGGAATACCCCGAAATAACAGAACACCCCGCCCAAAATGAAGAACAGCGCCGAAGACAGGGCCAACGGGATGATGTATTTCTTTTCCTCCTCGTACAGGCCCGGCGCGATGAACGCCCAGATCTGATAGAACAGGAACGGGCACGCCACGAACACGCCGGCCACGAACGCGACCTTCATGTCGACGAAGAAGCCTTCCGCAACCCCCGTATAGATGAACTTGGAGTCGGCGGGCATGACCTTCAACAGCGGCAGGGAAAGATAATAGAACAACTGCTGGGCGAAGCCGTAACAGGCGAAAAAGCCGATCAGGATGGCCAAGAAACCACGCACGAGGCGCTTGCGCAGCTCCCCGAGGTGCTCCAGCAGGGTCATGGGCCGTTCTTCTTCCGGCTCTTCTTCCTCCCCGGAAGGAGGGTCGACGGGGGCCGGAGGCTCACCGCCAGCGGCGGGCGCGGGCAATGCTTCCTCTTGCGGCCAAGCCGACGACGCGCCCTCGGGGATTTCGGGCAGCCCCGCCGAAGCGTCGGCATCGGCGGAGGCCGCCGCTTCCGGATTCCCGGCAATGGCTTCCTCAACCGGAGGAACCGGTTCGACGGCGGCTTCTTCGACCACGGGAGTGGATTCAACGGCGGCTTCGTCCGGCTCCTTCGAACCGGAGACGCCCGGAGCGTCTACCGCCCCGGGCTCGTCCTCGGACTCCACAATCGGGGAATCCAGCAAGATTTCCTGTTCCTCCGCCGCGCCAGAGGGCGCGACGGGGGTCTTGTCTTCGCGTTCTGTCATGCCTAACCCTTTACGGAAGCGTCGGTTTCCGTCGGGGCGGCTGCCGTCGCTGCGGCGGCCGGTTTGGCGGCGGGAGAAGCCGCTTCAGCGGGCTTCGTAGCCGCGGTGGCTTTCTGTTCGGTGCCGAACAGTTCCTTTTCCGCTTCCTGCTTGCGCTTTTCGTGCTCTTCGAGCTCGATTTCCGTATTCAGTGTCCGCTGGAATTCCGTAGAAACCTTGCGGAATTCGCCCATGGCCTTGCCGAGCGTCCGTGCGATCTGAGGAACGCTTTTAGGACCAAGGACAATCAGCGCTACGACGAGAATCACCAGCAGTTCTGTACCGCCAATACCAAACATGATAATGCCTCGCTATTCCCATTCAATGGTGCTCGGCGGCTTCGAGGAGACGTCGTACACCACACGGTTCACTCCCTTGACTTCGTTGATGATCCTTCTGGAAATCCGTTCCAGCAGATCATACGGCAGACGTGCCCAGTCGGCGGTCATGGCGTCCACGCTGTCCACGCAGCGCAGGGCGATGACATGCTCGTACGTGCGCCCGTCGCCCATGACGCCCACCGTCTTCAACGGGAGCAGCACGGCGAAGCCCTGCCAAATCTTACGATACCAGCCGGCATCACGCAGTTCCTGCTGCACGATGGTGTCGGCCTTGCGGAGGATATCCAACCGCTCACGGGTCACTTCGCCGATTACGCGGATGGCGAGGCCGGGACCGGGGAACGGCTGACGCCAGATGACGGATTCGGGCATACCGAGTTCCGCGCCCACCTGACGCACTTCATCCTTGAACAGTTCACGCAGCGGCTCGATGAGCTTCATGTTCATCTTTTCCGGCAAGCCGCCCACGTTGTGGTGGCTCTTGATGACCGCGCTCGGCCCCTTGTGGGACACGGACTCGATCACGTCGGGATAGAGGGTCCCCTGAGCCAGCCATTCCACGTTGCCGATGGCGCGCGCCTCTTCATCGAAGACGTCGATGAAGGTGTGGCCGATGATCTTGCGCTTCTTCTCAGGGTCTTCGACCCCGGCGAGCAGATCGAGGAAGCGATCCTGCGCGTTCACCAGCTTGAGGTTCAGATCGAAGTGCTCGCGCAGGTAGGTGACGACCTCGTCGCCTTCGCCGGAGCGGAGCACGCCGTTATCCACAAAGATGCAGTGCAGGTTCTTGCCGATGGCCTTGTGCAACAGCACGGCGACCACGGTGGAATCCACACCGCCGGAGAGCGCGCAGACCACATGCCCGTCGCCCACGGTTTCGCGCACTTCGTTGATCACACGCTCCACAAAGGAAGACATGGTCCAGTCCGGGGTGATCTTGGCGATCTTGAACAGGAAGTTGCGGAGCATGGTGTCGCCGTCCACGGAGTGGTGCACTTCGGGGTGGAACTGCACGGCGTAGATCTTGCGGGCCTCGTCGGCCATGGCCGCCACTTCGAGCGTGTCGGTGCTGCCGGTAACGAGGAACCCCGCCGGAGGCGTCTTCACGGTATCGCCGTGGGACATCCACACGCGGGAAAGCTTGGTCAGATCAATGCCGTCCCACAGGGCGCAGGAACGAACGAACCGCAAGTCGGCGGGGCCATACTCGCGGGTTTCGGACTGTTCCAACCCACCACCGAGGTTGAAGGCCAGAAGCTGCATACCGTAGCAGATGCCGAGGACCGGCACGCCGAGATCAAGGAATCCCTTGTCCAGCGCGGGAGCGTCCTTTTCACCCACGCTCGCGGGGCCACCCGACAGGATGATTGCGGAAGGCTGCATGGCTTTCACCTGCGCGGCGGTGACGACGCAGGGGTGGATTTCGGAATAGACACCGGCTTCACGCACCCGACGGGCGATGAGCTGGGTAACCTGAGAGCCGTAGTCTATGATGATAACTTTACTGGGCATCGTATGTCCTTTTGTTCGAGAGACAGCGTTGTCTCAGAGTCTGTCAGTGTCAATGAGAATCCCGGGGCGTCAGGGAAGGTGGCGGGGAGGGCCCTCCCCGCCGAAAGGGGACCTACGCGTTGTCCACGCGATAGTTGGGAGCTTCCTTGGTGCTGATGACGTCGTGGACATGGCTTTCGCGCAGGCCCGCGGCGGAGATTTCCACCATCTGGGATTTTTCGAAGAGTTCCTGAATGGTCGCCGCGCCGCAGTAGCCCATACCGGAGCGGACGCCGCCCACAAGCTGGTAAATGGTCTCGCTGGCCACACCGCGGAAGGGCACGCGGCCCACGATGCCTTCGGGGACGAGCTTCTTGCTCTTCTGCTGGAAGTAACGGTCGGAGCTGCCTTCCTTCATGGCGTCGATGGAACCCATGCCGCGATAGATTTTGTGGTACGGCCTTGATAGAGGATGGTTTCGCCCGGGCTTTCCTCGGTGCCCGCGAGCAGGCTGCCGACCATGACGGAATTCGCTCCGGCGGAGAGGGCCTTGACCACGTCGCCGGAGAATTTGATGCCGCCGTCGCCGATACAGCAACGGTCCATTTCACGGGCGGCGCGGGAACATTCCATGATGGCGGTGACCTGCGGAACGCCCACACCGGCCACGACGCGCGTGGTGCAGATGGATCCGGGCCCGATGCCCACCTTCACGGTGTCGGCGCCGGCCTTCAGCATGGCGCGGGCGCCTTCATAGGTCGCCACGTTGCCCGCGACGAGCTGGCAATCCGGGAACGCGCCCTTGATGGCGGACACGGCATCCAAAATGTTCTTGGAGTGGCCGTGCGCGGAGTCGAGCACGAGCACGTCAACGCCCGCGGCGATGAGGGCGGCGGCGCGCTTCTCGCCTTCCGGGCCCACGCCGATGGCCGCGCCGACGCGCAGGCGGCCCTTGCTGTCCTTACAGGCGTTGGGGTACTTCTGGACCTTGTCGATGTCCTTCATGGTAAGAAGCCCGGCAAGCTCGCCCTTTTCGTCAACCACGAGCAACTTTTCGATGCGGTGGGTGTGCAGGTGGTGCTTGGCTTCCTCAAGCGTGGTTCCGGTGGGAACGGTGATCAGGTTTTCGCTGGTCATCACGTCCCGGACCTTGGTCCCGGCGAGATCTTCAACAAAACGGACGTCGCGGTTGGTCAGGATGCCGACCAGCTTCTTTTCCCGGACCACGGGCAGGCCGGACACGCGGTACGCGTGCATGAGATCCAGCGCGTGCTCGACGGTGTCGTCGGGCTCGACGGTGATGGGATCGATGATCATGCCGCTCTCGGATTTCTTGACCTTTTCGATCTCCAGCTTCTGACGCTCGATGCTCATATTCTTGTGCACGATGCCGATGCCGCCGGCGCGGGCCATCGAAATGGCCATCGCGGACTCGGTCACGGTATCCATCGCGGCGGAAACCAGCGGAATATTCAGAGAGATGGACGGAGTCAGCCAAGCGGTCACGTCCACCACATCCGGCGTGACTTCAGAATAGGCGGGCACCAACAACACATCATCGAAGGTCAGGCCTTTGCTCAAAATTTTGGACATCGTGCCCTCCTGAGGACAAAGACGCTCCGGGAGGTCGCGCACACCGGAGGCCGTAAATGTGAGATATAAAAATGGAATGGATAAATGTACTCTGGCGGGGCGTTATTGTCAATCTGAGCCCCGGACGGAAACGGCCTCTCCATGTTTTTGCAACCATGCGGCGTTCCAGCGTATCCTCACCGTTTCCACAGCGTTCCCGCCCGGCGAATAGAAGCCTTGTCACTTCGTTTCAGCCCGTGTAACATACGTTGCGATCCCTTCAAACAGACGCATCAGCGTCAATATTAAGGAGCACGTATGGCCTACAACCGCATCCTCTTGCCCGTCGATGGTTCCGAACACTCCATGCACGCCGTGGCCCACGCCGTCAGCCTCGTCCGCGAAGGCGGCGAGATCGTCGTCGCCACGGTCCTCCCCCCCATTCCCAACGTCATCGGCGGCGATGCGCGCAAGGAAGCCGAAGAGGCCGTCAAGACCGACGCCAGCCTCATCACCCAGCCCGTCATGGACGTCATCGCCAAGGACAACATCGCCTGCCGCGAAAAGATTGTTCTCCATACCTCTACCGCCGAAGGCATCATCGAAACCGCCGAAGACATGAAGTGCGACCTGATCGTCATGGGTTCCCGCGGCCGCAGCGACATCGAAGGCCTTCTCCTCGGCAGCGTCACCCACAAGGTGCTTACCCTCGCCACCGTCCCCGTGCTCGTCGTACGGTAAAAAGCTTCCGGTACGCCACCGGACAAACAGGCTGGGGATGAGAGCCCTTCTCGAGAAGGGCTCTCATCCCCAGCCAGACAGCCCCCTTCCTCTCCCGAGATCCCCGGCCGCGGGAAAGCCGCGCGGAAGAAGCTTCTCCGTCGGCGTCCTATGCAGGGCAGGAAGGCCTGCCGCATCTCCTCGCCCACAAGCAGATTCGGAGTAGGGTCCGGGGCTGGAGATTCCAAGAGAGGCCCTTCTCCCCACCCGCCTATGCTCTACATCTCTCTCCTGCTCGCGCTGCTGGCCGTTGCGTGCCTGATCTTCGTCCCGAACACGGTGATCCTTCTGATCTTCGTGGCCATCGTGCACGGGTTCGCCATCTACAGCGCCTGCCATGCCCTGCTGCACAAGCGGGACTCGCGGGCGGCCCTCGGCTGGATCGCCATCATCCTGTTCATGCCCCCGGTCGGGCTGCCGCTGTACTGGCTGTTCGGAATCGCCCGGATCGACAGCCAAGCCGTCCGGCTTATGGAAAAAGCCGCCCAGAAAGTCATGGGCGGCCTTGTGGACCTGCACGGCAAATCACTGACGGAAAAACCGGAAGGGTTCATCGACAAGGACGAAGTCCCGCACGCATGGCACTACCTCGTCAATCCGGGTTCCAGCATCACCGGCCGCTGTATGCTCGAAGGCAACGACCTCACCGTGCTGCACAACGGCGAAGCCGCCTATCCGGTCATGCTCAAGGCCATCAGTGAGGCCAGGGAACGGGTCTTCCTGTCGAGTTTCATTTTCGGTTACGACGAAGTGGGCAAGAGCTTCGCCGCCGCCCTGCGCGCCGCTGCCGAACGCGGATGCGACGTGCGCCTGCTCATGGACGGCGTGGGCTCCTTCCACCTGTGGCCGAGCTGGCGCAAACGCCTCGGCCCGGACGTCAAGCTCGCCTACTTCCTGCCGCCGCGCCTCATCCCGCCCCAGTTTTCCATCAACCTGCGGACGCACCGCAAAGTCCTGATCTGCGACGGCGAAACAGGCTTCACCGGCGGCATGAACATTTCCCAGAACCACCTCGCCAACCTGAAGCGCCGCTCACGGGTGCAGGACGTGCACTTCCGCTGCCTCGGCCCCATCGCGCAGCAGCTTGAAATCGCCTTCCTCATGGACTGGAGCTTCGCCACCGGGGACCACGCGAACTTCACCGTGCATCCCGTGAAGAAACAAGGGAGCTCATTGTGCCGCATCCTCATGGACGGCCCCGGCACGCCCGAGGACACCATCCTCGATCTCGTCTGCGCCCAGATTTCGGCGGCGCGGCATTCCGTGCGGATCATGAGCCCGTACTTCCTGCCGCCGCACCGTCTGCACGGCGAGCTGGTAAGCGCGGTCCTGCGCGGCGTGGACGTGAGCGTCATCCTGCCCGGCGAGAACAACCACCGCCTTGTGGACTGGGCCATGCGCCACCAGATGCCCATGCTGGCGGACAGGGGCGTGAAGATTTACCGCCAGCCCCCGCCCTTCGCCCACACCAAGCTCCTGCTCATCGACGGCGAATACACCCTGCTCGGCTCCGCCAACCTCGACCCCCGCAGCCTCAACCTCAACTTCGAGCTGGTCATGGAAGTGCTGGATCTCCGGCTGGCGGAACAGCTCAGCGCCTTTTATGACGAGGTACGAAGCCGTTCCGTTTCCGTCCCGACGACCTACCCGGCGCTTCCCTACCGCCTGCGGAACGCCGCGAGCTGGATCTTTTCGCCGTATCTGTAGTCCCTTCCAGCTCCAGATTCACCTCAAGCCGTCCGATATGCACGTCGGTCAGCCGCACGGTGACGGCCTGCCCCAGACGGAAGCGCCGCCCCGTACCCACGCCGATGAGTTCCTGACGGTCCGGATCGTACTCGAACCAGTCGTCGCGGAACGTCGTGAGCCGCACCATGCCCTCGACGGGCATCTCGTCGAACTCCACGAAAAAGCCGAACTCCGTCACCCCGGAAACGACACCGGTGAACGTCTCGCCGGTGCGCTCCCGCAGCAGGAGGCACCCGAGACGGCGGGCGATTTCCCGTTCGGCCTCGGTCGCGGCGCGTTCACGGGCGTTGCACTGGTCCGCCGCCATAAGCAGCTTGTGCCCGGCGAGGATCGGCCCCGGCGTCGCGCCGAGCGTAAAGGACAGCGCCCGGTGCACCAGCAGGTCGGCATAGCGCCGGATGGGCGACGTGAAGTGGCAATAGCAGGGGGAAGCCAGCCCGAAATGCTCGCCCGCCTCCGGAGAGTACCGGGCCTGCATCATGGAACGCAGCACGAGCCGCCCCACAAGGTACTCCTGCGGCGTGCCGTTGGCCTGTACCAGAATGTCCCGGAGACGCGACGGCGAAGGCGTTTCGCCCCGCTTGAGGGTCAGGAGCTCGCTCTGGGCGAGATCCGTGGACGCCAGCGTGCGGAACAGCGAGGACAGCCGATCCGGATCGGGCGCGGGATGGATACGGTACGGGAACGGCGTGCCCTTCTCCGTGAGGAAGCGGGCCACGGCCTCGTTCGCCGCCAGCATGAATTCTTCGATCAGCCGGTGCGCGAACAGCCGGACGCGCCGCTTGATGTCCTCCACTTCGCCGGTGGAGCGGTTCACGATGAACTGCGCCTCGGGCAAATCGAAATCAAGGCTCCCACGCGCCTGACGCCGTTCAAGCAGAAGATGCGCCAGCGCTTCGGCGTCCTTTAAATACGGATGCCGCCCCGCCAGTTCGCCGCCGTGGTCCAACGCCTCCTGCACGCCTTCGTAGGTGAGCCGTCCCCGCGACCGGATCACGCCCGGGAAAAACGCCGACGTGCGCGGGATGCCCCGATCGTCGAACCCTACCCGCGCCGCCATGACCAGCCGATCCTCGTCGGGACGCAGGCTGCACAGGCCGTTGGACAGAACCTCAGGCAGCATGGGCTCCACGGAGGTCGGGAAATAGTAGGAGTTGCCGCGATCACGGGCTTCCCGGTCCAGCCGCGAACCCGGCAGCACGAAATGGCTCACGTCCGCGATGGCGACCCACAGTTCCCATACCGCGCCGTCGGGCGCGCCGGGAAGCCGCCGGACATACACCGCGTCGTCAAAATCGCGGGCGTCCTCGCCGTCGATGGTCACGAACGGCACGCCGCGCAGATCCTGCCGTTTCGACGTGGATGCCTTTGAAACCCGGTCGATGGGCAGCGCGTCCTCCACGCCGTCGAGCGGTTTCAGCCCTCCCAAATCCGCCGCGCCCTCCGCCGCGCGCTTTTCCAGTTCGGCGGCCTCGGCCAGCACGTTGGGCGGGAAGTCCAGAGGGATTTCGTGGTTCAGCTTGGTCAGACGCTCCTGTACCATCGCGTCTTCCTCAAGCCCGAGCGAGACGCGGGCCGTGCCCCGCCAAAGGCCGTCTTCAACCTTCTCTTCCGGCGTCACCAGCAGCAGTTCCCCGATTTTCGGCGCGGCCTTTAACGCGGAAACGTCTACATCAAGCAGGAAGTCGAGCCGGGGATCAGCCGGGCGGCACAGGACGCCGCGCGGCGTCTGGTTCCGGGTGACGTGGACGGCCAACTCCTTCTGGCGGCGTTCGAGCACGCGGATGATCCGTCCTTCCGGGTTCCGCATCTTGCCGCCCCGGTGCTGCGGAGCCGGTTGCAGGGCCACTTCCACGCGGTCGCCGTGCCACGCGTCGCCAAGAAAGCCGGGATGGATAAAAATATCGGGCTGCAACCGGGATTCCACACGGTTGCGCTTGCCGCCGTCAACGGGCTTCGGGGTGTCCTCGGCTGACTCCTGCACCACGTCCGGGGTCACGAACCCAGCCCCGGAGCGCTGGATGGACAGCACGCCGGTTACGATCCGGGCCTGCGACGCTTCCACCCATTTGCCGCCGCGAAGCCGGATGACCCGGCCTTTGGCCTGCAGGGCATCAAGCAGGCTCTCAAGCGGTTTCTTGTCCCGCCGGGACAAATCAAGGAAACGGATCAGATCGTCGAGGCGCACGGGATGACGGATTTTACCCATCAGCCCCAGCACCTCCTCAACGTCCAACCCGCCGGGGACGCTCACAAACGTCTGTTCGTCGTCCGTGCGGCGAGCGTTCTTTTTACCGGGCCGGGCCGGGCCGGAAGCGCCCTTGCGGACGGTATCGCCAAAATACCCGCGCTGGCGGGGATGCTTTTTCATAGGAAAACCTTTTTGGATGTGGGAAGAAAGGGGAAGAGGAAT